>Ga0224511_10003737_pt1 | contig 11141 bp, 8 predicted proteins | sample SF_May12_sed_USG_2_FD_169988 | JGI IMG/M metagenome (GOLD analysis project Ga0224511, IMG submission 169988) | Sediment microbial communities from San Francisco Bay, California, United States - SF_May12_sed_USGS_8_1 | ecosystem: Environmental > Aquatic > Marine > Sediment | place: USA...
GACAATCTTGACATATTTAGACACATTTCAGCCAGTTTTGAAGGATATCAGAAAGAATTTTTTATTAGGACAGCAGTTGGGGTGGGTAATGGTTGGCATCTTTGGATTATTTTGATCAACTTGTAATTTGGTCATTGGAAACCTAACATTATTTCATTCAAAATTTTTTCAAAGTTATTTGTTGTTTATTTAGATGCAACGCCTTAATAATTTTATCGGATTTTTATGCCCTTTGAATCGAGATTATCTTTCAATTAAGCGGTTATTGCATGCGTAAATCGCCTTCTGCAGTGATAATCTATTTTCAAGTACGTATAGCTGCAACAACCCCAGTTTGTTATTGTCAGTCGTCATAAACCTGTCATTCCCTGTAAAATATCTCGGGTACTTCAGTTGATTAATTACGCACTATCTGAAATCAATGAAGGTTTCAGCTATTCTCATGATAAATTTGGACCAAGCTCCGATGATACCATTTGCGGACAACGATTTTAATAAGATTAAAAGCTTAAGCCTGGTTTCCTAACATTGAGTTAATATAAAAACAGAAATTGCGTAGTTGCCCATTATAATGTCAAGATGTTGGTGAGGCTTGGGGGTTGGTAGCGCGTAGCGACAACGGTCTGCCAACGGACTTTGTTAGGTGCTACTGCAATCGCTGACAATCAGAGGTGAATTTTTGTAACGGGTTTCATTATTATAGCTGCCGCGTGACTGCTCAATTGATGACCTATTTACTAGATTATAAGGAATCTGGGAGCGAGCGCAGGTCTCAGTTTGTTTGATCGAACAAACAAAAACTGACTTTCCTATAAAAGTCGCAAGATCGCAGTTATTGAGTTGACCCCTTTCTTCTTTTAGGGCGTGGCATGCTGATAATATAAAGAGAGATCAGTTTGCGGAGTTGCCTCCCATGGTGCTTCCACCGATCTGGTCGACTCCAAGTCGTATGATTGGTCGGCAGCCGTTAGCCGACCAGCCAAGGAGCGCTGACACGCCATCAGCGGACTGGCAGCACCTGAAGCAGTGCAGGTATCTCCGTCCTGGACCAAACAGATACTGGCATCCGTTACGCTATCAATTCTCATCACTGCTGTAATATGGTCATCACCTCATTTGCTGTGTTTATTTGCGAACGTTCTTTGATGGAACCATTCGAGGAAATATTCGTGAATTGACAACAAATTAAAATCATGTGGTTCCATAAGACATCGAACCTAGATTGAAATTTATGCAATGTTCGTTTCGATTTATTTTATTGTCAAACAGGAAACCTCACAGCGAGCCACACTAATAACCACGCTATCCGGTGGTCATTTCAAGACTCCATTGATATGCGAGAAGTCTACTCGAAAATTCAAGCCGTGTTGACTGAGGCTGATCGAAAATCGTTCACCGTAGCTTCATTCGGACACTTTTTAATCTAAAAAGTCCATCGTTGACTAAAGATTTGTCAATGAAAGTCTGTAGATACATCCAGTAATTGACCATGCATACCGCGATGATCTTAATACTCTTGAAACCATTACCGATCACTCAACTACTGCTGGGTTTGCTTCCGGCTCCATCTCTGGTTGCCACTTCTGTCTTGCGATAAGCAAATTTGTAAAACAATGAACTAATCCGGCCACACCATAATGGAATCCAATATCTCTGGTGTTGCGCCTTTCCACTCGATAACCAAGCCATTTGAAGGTCAGAACCAATTCTTGGACAAAAGGTATCGGTTTGAATAGCGACACATATCTGCTGTATCTCATTGCCTGTTGTGTCCACAATAGAAATTGATACATAAATCAATAATGTATGCATTGAGGATTGGCTTTTGGTAATGCACATATCCTGCATTGTAAACATGGACAAAACTCTGTGTGTATACCAACCAGCCAGGTGGTTCATGCGTGTCAGCACTGCTGGTACTTGGTTATAGGCCATAGACATGTAAAATTTTTCTCCTTGTCGATAGATAAAGTGATAATAAAATGGTGAATTTCCCTATGCATTCACAGCAGAACATATGACAATTTTTTTTGTAAATCTATTCAGGCACTCCGGGCCTCCTAGGTGTGCGGCTTGTTTAAGCGGTAGGGGTTAGGGTAAATGTGAGGAGCTCATACTCACAACGGTGGCCCGCCGTGACCTGAATTTGAACCGATGTTCTCATGGTTTCCCAGTGCTTTAAACACCGAGCTATCCCGCTATTGAAGACAAATACAAAGGAATGTAACGTATGTGGTGTCCTTGCTGGCTAATATACTCATGAGGATTCCATTTCTGTCGCTAGCCGTGTTTTCACTTCCGCGCCCAACTCCCATTTTCTTCCCGATCCCCGTCCCCGTGGTGCCTGCTCGCGCCTCCATCTCCTGTCTGTCTACGTTCCTCTGCCCCACACCTGTCCCGTCTCCATTTCCTCTCCCTTTCCTATTCTCATTCCTATGCAGAGAGGGTCCCGAAAGCTTATTGCTATGCAGTTGGTCTATTGAACAAAGGACAGTTTACACCTACACTAGATGTGCATAGACGCCGCCTCTTTCCTCTCTCTTTTTGTTCCCATAGCCAATACTGAGTGAAAAAGTGCCTGTTAGAGAGCCTACCTGTAACAGGAATGGTGTCACTAGATGGATATCAATAGGATTGTTGCGTACTGTGCCATTGCGCAAGTTCTCTTTTTTAATAATATCAAGTAGAGATCGGCTTCTGTGACGAGAAAAAGGACTGAATACGGATTGACTTAGGAGTGGTCTTCTCCTACCCTGTAGACATTCTGCTAATAGGCGCATTGGCGGAGGAACTACTTGCACGAGTACGTGGATGTTTTCATCGTTTGTTTCCGTGCGAAAAGTAGAAAGATTAATTTTCAAGTAATATTCACTAATAAAATATAAAATACTGTGCCCAGTGGCTCGACTAACCTCCCACACTTATGAGCGGGTTAACGGATATTGCACATTTATTTGCGTAGCGATTTGCCAAATCTGACTGTGGCGCGGCACTGCGAACAGGTGCTCGGCAAGTACTATCTGTTTAGCTCAGAAAAGAGTCAGTTCACTAACTACCCGAAGCAGATCGTTCAGGTTACTAGCTAAGCAGATACTGAAGAAACGAGACTGAGACTGTGGTTTTGACAACTAAACCGTTGAACTATGATAATTCATTGCAAGGACTCTGAGCTCAACATCTTGGAACTAGAACATGTTAGATGGTAAGGCATGGGGTGTCTGAACGCAAAGTTGGTTCCAGGGGTTGACCCTGAAGATGGACCTGCTCCTCAGACAGTGTTTGGTGGCGAGTCTTCAAAGTCAAAAGAGTTTAAATTAAAAGATAAGGATGACTTTGACGATATAAAATGTAGTCTGTCGAAAAAGGATATAGAGCCTAAGGCCGCTGATCCAGCGCCACAGGATAAACTCAAAGGAAAGTACAGAGTTAAAATAGACCCCAGAGTCACTGCCAAGTATGATATCAAAGCTCTGATTGGGAGAGGAAGCTTTAGTCGAGTAGTCAGAGTAGAGCACCGAGCATCGCGACAGCCATATGCCATCAAAATGATTGATCGTATCCAAGGCAAGGACGTTTTTGAAGCCGAACTTTCAGTTTTACGTCGAGTCAAACATAAATATGTCATTCAACTAGTCGAGGTGTTTGAAAGTCGGGAAAAAGTTTACATGGTTATGGAGCTCGCTGTGGGCGGTGAGCTCTTTGATCGAATCATCGCTAAAGGCTCGTTCACAGAAAAGGATGCTATACGAGTGATCGGTATGGTAATGGAGGGACTCAAGTATCTGCACAGTCTTGGTATCACTCATCGGGATCTGAAACCCGAAAATCTCCTTTACTATCATCCTGGTCATGATAGTAAAATCCTCATCACTGACTTTGGACTATCAGCAACCCGCCGCGCGGGAGACGAATACATGCAGACAACCTGCGGCACCCCGGAGTATATCGCACCGGAGATACTGGCACGAAAACCCTACAACTGCCTAGTAGACGAGTGGGCTGCTGGTGTCATCTGCTATATCATGCTCAGCGGTACTATGCCATTCGACGATGAGAATCGTACTCGGCTATACCGTCTCATATTGAAAGCCAAGTATTCGTACAGTTCAGAGGTTAGTATTCTAAGATTTCATCTGTTCTCATTGGGAAAGAAGTAAGCCCGGAGCTGTTTCAAATGTTACCAATCCGTATGCTAACTATCTTGATAGTAGCTTTGTTATTTGAACAGCGGTATTATTTTGCAGTCTGGCTTTCATTATGGTTCACTCCGCTGCCTAGTTGATGGGTTCACCCTAATCAAATCAGTTCAGTGAAAATTCTTAAATCTATTGTCATGGAACTATTCTTGTTATCTTTTGATGGGCCTTGAATAACAGCAGAGAATTTAGTCGTCTTTGTTCGGCCATTGTGTATTGTTCAGTAATGCCGGACAATCCCAATCTTTCATAATCTCAAATGTGAATGGCTGACCCCCATGACAGGCTTCATAGCATGGGGCTGCGTAGATGGCAACCTAATGGCTTGGTGATTGACATCAAATTGACTTTGTACTCAATCTTTTGTTTGTTGGGCAGATTAGTAAGCATCAGTTGGCAAACTATGCAACATGGGCGTGACCATTGTTGTGGTTGGCCTTAGGGTGATGCCCTATATTTTTCATATCCCTGCCTAAGCCAAATCTGTCAGTTCAGCTTCCCCGCGACGCGCGCAATGAACCAATGCTAATCTTATTCTGTAACCTGATGATGCAAATCCCATCACTCATTTGATGCCATTGTTCTCTTTTATCCAAAAGCTCGAACTATTGTTCCGTTTCAGATATATTAGTTGGTTTTGTCTTGTCAGGCCAAAGAGGCAACTCTAAACTTTAAAGCCCGCTGGTTAGTGTAGGTATAGTCAATGTTGGCTAGTTGAAGCTGACCAGGTACTTACCAGCTCAGAACGTCTAAAGTATTGTTAACAATGCAACATCACTGTAATTAAAATGGCACCTGTTCAATTACAGAAGGTATTTCTGCTTGAATAGCAAGTGGCCTATCCTTGAACCGATCAAGATAATTCATGCATTGCTGTGGAATAGTGCAAACAACTCTTAATAATTTTTTTCTAAATCATAATATTTCTGTTGAGACTGAACTGTTGTATCTTCCTGGTTCAATTGTGCTTGAAATTCTGTTGCGTTGGTTGCCGTGTCTTGCAAGAGGCCTTGCCATTTTAGCCACGGTTGGTCTAAGTAATGATCCATTGTTAGACTCCTTTGATGAGGTTAAGAATGTGGCCTAGTTGTACCGACAGGACTTGTGCCACAGCTGCGTTGGCTTATCTTCGTTGGGGGATTATTTTTCTGCGAGTCTGTTGTCATAGAAAGTCTGTTTAACTAGATGCTATCCCATTATCCGGTTTTTGTCTTAAAAACGTTTGGTACTAGGTGAACGCTGGGAAGTGGCCGTAACTTAGTTGAAGGGGGTCACATCACTTTATTTGCTTAGCGGGCTTGCGTTGTACGAGATACTCTTGTATTATACTATGCTTTTCTGTTTGACATCCTCTAAAGAAGTGTTTACCATTTCTTAAGTGTTGCTTGTCTTAAGTTTTAGTTCATTCCCTTCGTAAACATAGGTGGTAGTCATGCTGTGCATTGTAAGGAATTCTCGGTAGGATTTAACTTGAAGGATTTCGTTTTGGTGGATCAGTTTCGGGGATATTCCGTATTTATGTTGTAAGAAGATAGTGTATTTCACCTCATAGCGATTCATCTGCCAGGTTACCTCTTGACACGCTTGTAATGGCATCATCCTATTGGAGATTTAAGATCTTACTAAGGATATGTAACAATAGTAGTTTTTGTTTCCACCCAACTGACCCGGGAGAATAAAAACCTGTCCACTGCTGCTGGAAGAGGATAGGTGAATTTTATTTTACGTACAAACTGGTGTATCAGAAAAGTGTAATCGAAATCTTTGAGGTTTGGCATCTAAAAGTATATTATAACATGGCAGACAAAAACAAAAGTGGCTGGAAATATTTTGTGTCAAGAAGGCTGTCATTACTATGGGACCCGAGCTATTCACAAATCCCGGTCGGTCGGTGCCTTGTCAGTCTGATTAGCCTTTGTGGCAAACATTAGTCTTGGAAGACTAGTAGAAAACAATGGCTACTATCTTGTGGTTGACCTCTACTTCTCTTATTACAATGAGTGGCTTTTCGTGTCTGCCCAGCGCAAATTTTGAGTGATGACCAAGTACTCGTATACTCTATCCTACCGTCCATACAGGATTGACCTTATCATTGAGTTGTGGACATTTGCTTGGTGATAACGGCTCTGCTCTGTCATTTGACCAGTCCTTCATGCTTGTTACCGTTTTATACAGCCGAATAATGGGTACTGTTGGCAATCAGTACACAATAGGTTATACATCAGTATTGCGATGTAGCGCCGAATCACAAGCAGTCGCATTGTAATTTTACAAAAGGTACTCATCTTGCTAACATAATTGATGGTTAGGTGAGGTCCCTAGTCGCCACTCTAGATGCTAAACTAGCGATAGTGTTGTCTTGCAGTGCTACAGTACTTGATTTATTGCAAAGTTGAAATCATACCGTTCTTTTGTTTGATTTAAAAGACGCTGTGCCATGTGTAGCCTGTTGTAACCGTAAGCAATTTTCATGAATACCCTTCCTTATGTAGAGTGGTTACATTGTAGTTAGGTTGTTCCGATCACGTTAGAAGCCTGCGAGAAGTACTTCGCTGAATATTACATAAATGTGTAAATACAAAATGAATGTCAAGTAGAGAGATGAAGCTTTAGATTGAGACTGTAGTGGACATAGTCATGTTTGTCAAGCAAGTGACAGATCACGTTTCTGCTTTCTGGCCAACCCACAAAATACTAGCGGCTAGTAGCCCTGGCTACTGAGGACTAACCCACATGTTACAGTGTAACAATATACAAAATGCTAATCAGACACCTGCTTGGTCACCAGTTCAATATCTGTATCACCACCCATTATTGGGCCAATCAAGCGTGGCTGTTTTGCAAAAATTGGTCTTGTTTTGACTGAGTTCACGCGCAGTTCAGAGACATAATTTTGTTCTCTCTGGGATTGTCTGTCTCATTGTTGAGCTCATTGATTGGAAGTCGGTTCTCAGTCAAGTCATTGATTTTTTCCTTTTTACTGCTATAGAATGTGATAATGATAGCACTAAGCTTTGATTGTGTTATGTCACTTCAGCTGCGTACAATGGGCTGTCAAATCAGCCTGTACTGCCTGTTGATAGTCATGCATCTTGACCCATTTTTCATGACCATAAGTTGTTTTGATTTGCCTCATCATTTCGTGGTCAGTCTAGAGTACAATAAGATCATTGTATTCCAATCCCATCCCAATCTCCTATTTTTTATTAAGCCAGCTGCTGCATCATAAAGTCTCATGTTTCATAATCTCATGTTTCTATTGCAGCCTTGGAAGGATATTTCAGCCCTGGCCAAAGACTTTATAGATAAACTATTGGTGCTAGATGCTAACGAAAGAATGACTGCAGCGCAGGCCATGAAGCATCCATGGTTAACTAGTAATGCTGCCGGTTCCAGTAACAAAAATCTGCATAGGACAATATCTAACAATCTCCTTCACCGCCAACAGTCCACCCGTGCCAACAGCACAAAGAGTAACAAGTCAAATCGTAGTAGTAAATCTAACCGTTCCAATCGATCATTGCGTTCCGAACATCGACGAGTGCTACCCGAGGAGATTGAACAGCTTCATAAAGATCCGGATTTTGTGGCGGAGCTGAGCTCTTTAGCCTCTAACCCTGGAGATTCTCATAGTACCTCCAGCTATACCTCATCGTAGCCTCAATGATTGTTGGATATCAATATCAACGCCCAGGAGGACTTCACCCGTTATTTATTTTATTTTTGAAAGCTGGTTACTGCTAAATGCGGTCTTTTGCCAGTATTGGTACTATTCAGGGTGTGTTTCTGAATTAAGGCATGTCCGCATTAGTAGGTACGTCTGTAAATTGTTTCTCCTTCCTAGTTTTGTGACCTGTCTTTCTGAAGATCACGCAAACTTGCTGAGTTGTCACAGTAATAAGCATTGTCCTTGTGACTATGCTCAGGCCTCGCTTTAGTAAGTAGGACCCCTCTCTATTCTATAGTCATTAGAAGTTTGTATGTTTTAATTTGTTACCACCAACAAATAAATCTATTATTCTTATACATTTTATTTCCAGTTTTGATGTCTCATAGCATTGAATATATCAGTAACATCTCACTAATCTAACGGAACCATGAAGCTGCAGACTATTTCCTCCTTTTCTTGTGGCCACCAGCTGCAGATTTCCTCTTACCACCTTTACCACCAGTTGGCTTGCTTTTGGAAGCGAGTTTCTGTTCTTTTCTAGCTTGATGAGTTCTGCAAATAATCAACCAATGCAAAAGCTCTCAAGGTCTCATCAACGAAGGCTCTTTACCATTTGAGCTGCCTTAACTGAAGCCCGCGTTTTTGGTGCATATTTCTGCTGTAATACCGAGGGACAGCCATTGTATGTAGTGAGAATAATAATAACTGCCACTGCACCCAATAACCCGCCCAGAAGCTACCCTGGAATTAGTGATGTGCACTTGGCTGATGTAACCTATTCACAGTGATGTCACACACCGGGTCCTACTTTCCAGCGGCCATCTCCAAATAACCGCTGCTAGTCGGGAATTATTAGTTGGTCTCATTACTATTCAGTAAATTCCACTCATCAGTCTAAAATCTGCATATTGGGTGACAGGTTAGACTATCAACTCAACTCAAAGCTATTGTAGCTGTGATTGATGTTCCCTGCGCAATAAGGGCTGATGACGAAGCTGGGATGAAACCACTGCCAAATCTGATGGTTAAATTCATCACCAGCAGAATTATAACCCAGAAAACAAGGAAACTGTCTCACCTCACGAAACTACGCATTTGATTATGTAGTTGTTCATCAGTGTTGTATCAATTTATATTCCCAGAGATAGGTAAATCAGATTGCCAACCAATATTCGTGTTATTGTTCTTTGAAAATAACCCTTTTACAGTGGTTATTGTAGACCCATAAGCTTTTATAATGTACATGGCCTAGTTCATACTCTGTGATAATAAACTAATGCATTGTTCCACCCTTTCACAGAAACAGTAGAGTGGTTTTCCATTATTAATTTCGCTCTTGAACTGTCACGCTAAAGGCATTACATGCACGCCTGGCCTGCGTACAACACATCCTCTGGTCAGGCTTGCCAACAGTTCTGTATGGTGAAGTGAACAGGGTGACCCAACTCAATGCTCACTGACCATTACGAACAGTGATAATCTATGACATTGTGTAGAATAAGGACCTGTTTCAATTACAGACAGCCTGACTAAAACCAACAAGTGGCTTTTTCACATGTTTATGCTTGGCTGCGACTTGGCGCTTGAGTTGGCCAGAAACGGTTGTGTCTACGGTACACCCTATTACATCTAACTGACAGCCGCTCAACTACAAAACTCGAAAACAATCTACGCAAACAACTCTACAGTCACCATGGTTTGACTAGGCAACTACCAGCAACTGACAGTAAACAGTTGAGAAGGTGGTCACATCAACAAATAAATTTGTTAGGCTTATAAACACAGCTACTCTGGGGCTGATTAGTGACCTGCTGGGCTGCAGCTGATTTGCTCAGATATCAGAAGAACTCAATAGGGGACGATAGTACTTACTTGTATCTCAAGCCCTTGACTGCTTTCCTACTAGTGTCAGTCAACTCCTTCTCAAAGGAAGATTTCTTAGGGCCCTTTTTAGCTTGGGGTTTCTTGGCTGCAAAAGATAAGGACCACATTATATAACACTTTCCCTCACGAATTTACATTACAATAGTCCAGAAACAATACCTACATGTAATGCCTGGGGAATATTGACAGCTTGTGGCCAAGGTAACATTGATTGGGCGCCCTTATACCCAGCAGCGATTCGCGGCAAGCGGATTATTCTACCTGGTACCGACTCCTCCCTCATTTGCATAATTCTGCCCTGTTTGCGACCTCTCTTGGCTTCCCGAGCGGCAAAAGCCTGTGACTTCATTATCTCAAAGTTTACTCTATCCTCGGCCTACAAAATGAATAGATTAAAAATGTCAACGAATATACCATAACAAATACATAGACACCATTGAGACAAGCAAGATTGGATGAATTGGGTGGTATATCAAACAATGGTTACGTACAGTAGCAGCTTTTTTCCTTTCAGAGTTGCTTTTAAATTTCTTTTTCACAGGAGCATCGCCGCCGCCGAGTTTTCGAGATTTTTTCAACTCCTCCCGCTCATCGTGCGCTTGAAACCAGCTCCGTTTGAGTCCAGAGTCTTGTCTGTCCACTAATTTCTCGGCCTGTAACAGAACCTAGCAATGACAGCACAGGGCCAACTATAGTCATTTGGGTCATTGGTATGATTGCATCATAATCACTGCATTGTTTCCTCATTAGTCACTGTCAGTAAGGTGGGGTGATCACTGGCCTTCATCTGCTGTAAACAATAGCTGGTGGAGGATTACAGTGCGGCAACCTAGTCAGGTGAATCATGCCACATTGACTACTAGAGGAAGTCAAGTCAATTTGTGCCAATGTACAATGTGATCTACAGCTGAGGTAGAGATTCTCGGGCCAGGCGCTGAAGCCTACTGTTTGTTACAATGCCAATGACCTACATGAAAGCCGCTCAGCACTTGGCAAAAACCAATCATTGCCATTGTTTCCCAACAATTGTTTGGATAACGGAGTTCATGACATTGAATACCTCTGTATGGCATCAAGGGCTGCCGGCTTCACAGAGACAAACACTATGGAGGGAATTATAGCTGGTCGGGACTGTATCGTGGATGGCGGCTGAGTGTCAAAGACTCCAGAGGGACAATAGAAGTCTTCCATTAGCTACACACTGTTATCTCAACACTGGTGATAACTGCTCGGTGAACACAATGGGCCTGGTTGTGTAAGCTGTATAGCTGGCAGGTTATTATATTGGTGCCCGAGTGCATTAGTGAGTGAGATATGGTCTGCAGATAGGAATATAATGGACACCTGTAACAATCTAATTATGGGTGGTCTTGTTGGGAGCTGCCTCCCTG
>Ga0224511_10003738_pt1 | contig 11138 bp, 6 predicted proteins | sample SF_May12_sed_USG_2_FD_169988 | JGI IMG/M metagenome (GOLD analysis project Ga0224511, IMG submission 169988) | Sediment microbial communities from San Francisco Bay, California, United States - SF_May12_sed_USGS_8_1 | ecosystem: Environmental > Aquatic > Marine > Sediment | place: USA...
CCACAGCTTGATGTTCCAATGCTTGTTATCAAACCTCTAGGGCTAATGCCCTCATGGTTTAATTCCTACACATTGGAACTCCAAGTCTGTGGTTATTAAAGCAATATACCACGCTAAGCGTAAATTATTTCTTAAGTATACAATGTCTTATGAATCCTTATTGTGGTCTTACATTTCCTTTTGGTTAGGTTCGCAAGCTGGGGATGTCACGGTGTTATTATTTTGTTTTTGTTTACACACAAACAACATGATTGTTTAATGCTTTTTGTTGGTTTCATTTTTGCAAACGATCTATAAAAAATTTCATACCAAAGTATGGTATAAATGAAACAAGTTTGCTGCAGATATTAACTTGTCAATTATAAGTAAAACACATACCTAAAAGGTTATGTTAATGTATATGCAACTGTATTATAATGACCATTTACGCCATTAGGTTATATGTATTTAACCTGACTATGGGTCATTATGGCCTTGTCATTTGTGTACATTTTTGTTTTGTGAAAAAATCCTCTTCTTCTTCTGTCTGCAAAATTATTTCATCCAAAGAAAAAGTTTCAGGAAAGTATGGTCAATCATTTATCCAATGATACATTTATGAAATAACAATGTATGTCTTATAAATGTCTCATTTATCTATTACCATTATATACGTGTTCATATCTTAAATACCAATTTTTCTAACACCAACTATGCTAACACTTAATGAAAAAATTAAGAATATAGAGATATTTTTTACTCATTATTATCAGTAAATGTTCAGCCATTAAATTCATGACGAATGTATCTCCAGTTCGCAGTGTCCTTGAGCTTTTTGTTGATGAGATAACGCCAGCAGGAATGAAGGCCCTCTAGCTTTGCTCCGGCAAGCATGCATTTGTGGTTTGCCTATCTGCAGTAAAAGTAAACAAGCTTCATGTACCTTAGTGTAATTTAACTGTATTTTTTGGAATCATTATTGCAGTCATACACCTACCTAGCATATTTTGTACACAACTATTGACAGGGTTATCTAAAATCTAGCTTTTCACAACGCAAGTTTGAAAATTGTTGAGTTTTCTCACATTCCTTAACAATTCTTGTTATCATATGCAATAAAATAAAATGAACCTAGAGCTAGAGAATGTGATGAATGTCCTTCCAGAAGCCTTGACACAAGGGCCATAACTTTTGAGCAGAACATGTTACAGTGAATTTCAGCCTTCATGCACAACTATGCATTAAGCTAAGCATTGTGGTGAAATTTTGCCAAATTCCCACCATAAGTGTACAAGGAGTTTCCTTCACTAATTTCTGATGGACAGAAGCATACACACACAAATGCATGGAGGGCTGAACAGGAGCAAGACTTTAAAATGAAGAAAATGGCATACAAAACTGTAAAATATATTAAAAACCTTATGAGGTCATGCTATTTTAGAGAAGGTTTACGACAATGTTTTTATGAAATCAATCAAGAGAAGCATGTTTTAAACTTGATGCAAATAATGAAGAGAAGTCTTGTGGAGAGAGAATCAATCAACACTTGATGTACAAAATCATTACAAATTTTAACAATGCCCAGTAATTGCCAAAAGAAAAGAAGACTGGAGAAACAAAAGTTAAGCAATAAAAGATTTAAATCTTGTGCAGTCAATTATAGTGTATAATTTAATTATATCTTTTTCAATAAAATTGAGTGGCATACTCAAAAGACAAAGTACAGGTTGTTAGAACCCCTATTTTGTGAGGCATTTAATCTATATATATGATTATTATATTGTACATCTACTCAGGTTCACAGAACCTAGTACAGGGCATGACTGTACGGATGTTGCCGGCGTGACTTACGCTGCTGTCCATGTATGAGGCGCCGTCCGAGGACGGACTGTCCGCCTGGCCGTGATGGCCGTTGAGCTGCTCCATGCCGGGTTTGATGTCCATGCCAGGGCTGAACCCATCACCTCTGTTGTCATAGCTGGAGCCCACACAGCCAGCCCACTGCTGCGGTAGTCCACCATTGCTGCACACGCTGGCCACCTTACCTGCCAGTCTACTGTTGTCAAACATGCCATTGGCCATGCTGTTGTCTAGAACACCATTTGTATGTGCGTGGCCGTTGACCAATGTGCCATTTGTGATATTGACGTTTGGGCTGCTGACCGCAGTCACCTCATTGTTTCCATTAATGATATTAATGTGATTGTTGCGCACAAAGTCCATGTCCATCCTACTGTGTCCGTTCAAGGCCTTGAGACCGATCATGGGGACCGAGCTGCCCAAGGCCATGATGTGCTCATCAACATCGCTGTTGTCATAGCAACCGTCGGGAATCTTGCTATGGGGGTAGCTGCCATATTCAGGAGAGCCCTCACCCTTGTGAGTGTGCCTGACACCAAGGCTGGAGCTGATGCCTACATTGGCAAATCCCTCACACACATCGTTAGACAACCACTCCATAGAGTATTCCATCTCCAAATATCCCTATCTCTTTCCCACACAATTGCCAATCTGAGAAAACAGTTACTTTATATCCCAGGATTCCTAATTTCAGCACTTGGACATTATCTATGACCTGGTCCCAGTGTAAGTCTAAAGCAGATCATGTAAACTCCTGTCCTCATGGTACCAAGAACATGTCAACACAGTATTATAAACTCTCTCCTCCTTACTTCTCAATTGATATTTAGTTAGGATATGAATGACAGAAGTAGGGTTTGAGTATGAGTGTTCCGATTATATCAGATTTCCAATATTCCTATATTGCCTCCCCTTATCCAGGTATGAAATTGGTTGAAACACATACACCACAGGTCCATGGTACAGCGATACTGCTTTTACTTACCCTGCACATACAATACTGCCTCATGAAAGATCAATACTCCAGTCCTCACGAACCAAACATCCTCTTAGAAATAGTGAAATAGGCAAAATTCCCTGTTTACTATTCATCATGTTAAATCCAAATCCCTTCTGACCAGGGCGGCAATGTTCATGCAGACAGCTCTATTAAAGTAGTGATCTAGTTATCAGAATGATAACAGAGGTTATTAATAATTTAAGTCAAATAACTGTGTCAGTCTACCAGCTCTGACAAGATACATAACTTGGAGACTAGCAAGCATGCAAGACATGCAAATGAATTATTCACAAGCTTAGGTTATTTAAAGGTGCTCAATTAGCCTTGATAGGAGTTACCATGGAAATTAGGTTATTGTTCATTATCATGCTGTCATGTTATTATATGTTGTGTTTTATTGTGGCATTTAACCTCTGGTCTATTTAGTATAATGCATCTATGTTTTAAATCTTTTGTAAAAAGAGGATATAGAAAATAAATTAAAGTATTTAACATTACTTCTGTTCAAAAGATTACATGTATTAAGAAAAAACAACCAAAGAATTACATTGATTTTGAAGTTCAAACAATTTATTTTTACTACAGCAGTAATCCTTGTGTTGACCTTACAGGCAGGCAATTTAACATACCATTAGAAGATCTTAATATCATTCCACTAATTCAAAACAAAATTTTAATTTATTCTGTTCTGATGCCTAGATCTGCGGTTTGATATTCAGGGTGTACACAGAATGGCGCTGTCACTCCACTAGACCTGATTGTGCAAAAACTGTACCACAGTTCGTGAAGCATCGTTTCACCACAAGTCGGCCTTCATTGCACCGAGTACCAGGCCCGGTTGTTTAAATAGTGTCAATTCATTTAAATTCTGTTCAGTCACCTCATGCTAGTAACTACTTGTTTGTCTTTATTAACTGCCAATACCATTAACAATTTGAGAAAACATTTTCAATGAAAGCTTTCTAGTTGAACTTATAAAATGCTCGAGTCCAAGGTCCTAGTATTCAGCAAATATGCCTTTTCTTATACACTATGAAAGCTACTAAATGGCTCAAGAATTCACAATTGTCAATATGGGCTAATTCAATATTGAAGTATCAGTCAGTATAGTGAGAACACATGTGAAATAGTGCCCTGACGTCAGTGTCAGAGGAAATCAATGCAGTTCTGTAAATGTGTCCTGTCTTGTGAAAGGAAACGAGCTGGTGTTCTACTTATGCCACCTGATCTTCTTGGAATCTTCACATACCAACACACATGCAGATAGCTCTCTTTTGTTCTGAACAAACAAATGATATAAATTATATTTTCTTGAATGCTTAGAGGTTTTGATATTTTTTTTTGGGTAGACTTTTCTTTTAAAAACTAATTTTAAACAAGAGGGCCCAAAGGGCCCTGGGTCGCTCATCTGAGGAAAAGGTAAAAGGTCACAGTGGAGCCATTTACAGAGGACCACTAATGTTGTCCACCAAATATTGGTAGAGGACCTCTAGATGATGTTTTACATCAAATATGAAAGCTCTTGGCCTTGTAGTTTCAGACAAGAAGACTTATGAAAATTGCATTTTGAGAACCTAATTTTTGACCCTGTGACCTACTTATGCAACCAATCAGAACCATTTGAATAACTTTGGTAGGGGACCACCTAGGGACTATTCCTGTTGAGTTTGTTCAAATTCCCATTAGCGGTTCAAGAGAAGAAGTCATTTGAAGTTTTCCTTCTATAATTCAATATAAAATTGTGATCCTCGGGGCGGGGTCAATTTTGACCCCAGGGGCATAATTTAAACAAAAACTGGCGAGGACCTCTAGATGATGCTATATACTAAATATAAAAGCTCTGGGCCTTGTAGTTTTAGACAAGAAGATTTTTTTAAATTGCATTTTGAAAACCAACTGGAACGGTTTCAACAACTTTGGTATCGGTTTCAACAACTTTGGTATCGCTAGTGTAGACAGCAGACATTCTTATAAAACTAAACATCTTAGACCTGCCAACATGCTGCCTACAGTGTGTAAGGCAGACTGCAGCAATGCACATAGTTTCTGCAGCAAACAATAGCTCCTATGATCAAACTACTGCAACCTAACTGAAGTGTACATATCACAATAAACAAGGTGTTAGTTAGGCTGGCTTTGCTGCTGTTCAGGAAATTGTGAAGATATATGTGGAAGTCTCACGGTTTACAGGCCACGAAAACATCTTTATTCTTAGCTTTGTATCACTTTTAAAGGCATAGATGAAATATTTTATACCTATACTTTTTAAATACAAAGGAGTCAAGACAGTTTATCTTAATTTTAAGAGTGATATTGTCCTAAACCAAACATGATAATACACAATGACATGCCTTTATTAGAATTTTGCACAACCAACGTTTAATTTTGAAAACAAATACACCTTATTTTATCAATATATTAATGGTATGATTAATTTCAATATCTGGAAGTCTATCTAGAAGGAGCACCGGTGGAAAGTTTCCCCCGCAGTTCAAGCGGAAATTCTGGATTCTGTTGTTTTATGCAATCCATGGCAAGCCAAGTTTCTAGTGTTGTATCCAGTATTAGGTGGTTATGGCATCACAAAATAAGTTACCCGCAGATGTTTCACCATATCTACCAGTATGCTGTCTGTCCTTTGTATGAGAAAGAAAGAGTAATTTACAAGAAGAGAAAGGGGAGTTAATCAACAAGAAGTAGAGGGCCATTCATTTACTATAAGAAAAAGGGGAGGTTTTATTCAAGAACAAAGGGGGGTGTTGGCTTCAGTTTCAGTCTATGATCCAACTACCAGTAATGGTCAATTTCCCAACTGTCAACCATGATCATTTACATGTATAACAGAACATGGTCAATTTTCATCAAATGGATTAGGGTTACAATTGTCAAGGTGACAATCTGACATAGTAAATACAAAAGAAAGCACACTTCCCGTTTGCGATCAATCTTGTCACACACACAAAAGAAAAGTACAGAAAGGGGAGGAGATTGAAATATGCATTGTCACAGTGAATATGACTTTGTGCTTCCAACAAATTGTGTCCCTTGAGGTCACTAGAACTTCGTTTACAGTTTCTTGAACCGTAGTCTCCTTTTTTAATACTTTATTGACCAATTGAAAATAACACTTGCTTTCACAAATACATTGTTGTACAACTATTTATTGCCCAATCAACACAGCTGTTGCTATAAAAAACACTTCAGTACTAAATTAAGAGACTCAGATGTAAAAAGTTTCAATGTTTACTTTATAAAAAGGCCTCCAGCTCTCAATACATGGTACTTACATACACACCTCACCACAAGTAAACAATAGTACATTAGAACATTTACAAAAAGTGTTTTACAAAAACAATTTTACCAGCAGTAGAGAGGGAAGTAAACAGTTGTCTATTCTAATTATTTGTATGTATCAGCAGTAGCAAAATGCATGTTGTTGTTCAGATAGACACCAGTCTATATCTGCAGTGTCCATCTCCTATCACACCATGTAACCTTGGTGAATTCAGTTCAATAATTTCCTAGCAAGGTTCATGTCTATTTCAGTTTGAAGATGTTAGTGAACTAAGCAGTCTGAAAATGAAGCGATAATGACATCTTGTCAGGACAACATTCTGCTTTTAACAACATAATAGCTTTATCCTATATAATGTCTGGCGTAAATAAAGAAATGCAGCAGATATAATGTCTGACAGACACACATTACAATGCTCCTTGTGTCACATCAAAGAAATGGTTTGCGTAAAAATAGTTTAAAACCTGTAAAAAAATGTAAAATATCTTGTTCATTGTTACCATAAACAAAGCGTGAAAAGAAACAAAGGAAAGGTGATCCTGCATTGCTGCAAGCCTGGATAACAAGCTCCATGCAGTATGAAACTGTAACAATATATCATGGGTGATGACACTGGTCCAGAAATAACTCATTCCCTTCCCTTAAACTGCAGGAAAACTAGTAAACATCAAACCTACCGAACAACAAGGGGTATAACTCAATAATATTTGAACCATTCTTATGCAGAGTTGTCAATCCTTGTTTGATATTCATTACTAAGAACAATAATTCAAGAAGGTTACAGTTAAAGGGAGATCAAACTCCAACCAACTCCATGTTGGAGTTGGCTCCCTTTCATTGAACAGAGTTTACACAGAGTGAGGACATTTTAATTTAATGTAGGTACAAGTTTATATTTAAGCATTTAGCCTTGATCCCCAAAACAGGAAGCCTAACTAACCACACTTCAGTCCACTACCTGAGCTAGCCACCAGCACTGTTTTCTCTGACCAGGATTGAACCCAGCCCCCATTGTGGGAGAAGGAGACTTCACCACTGCACTAAATGGACATGTACCAGCACAGGGCGGGGCCTCTAACCTGGACACTCTGCTTGCGAGGCTGCTTATACACAAAGGTTTAAGCTGGTACCCAGATACAGGTACAACTGGAATGCTTTAATTTAAATAAATGTGAACCTGCTATGTCACAGACGTATTTATGATTTTATCTAAAGCAGGACATCTAAACAACACAGACAGAAGGTTTTTTTTTCATAACCATTCTAAGTTCAACATGGAAGAACATATCCCTAAACACCTATCATTAGATAACGAGAATGCCTTATTAGATTCCTGAAGACAAGACATGGACCCTTCAGTTTTCTATATGTAGGTTTCAGTGTTATAAAAGTCTGCCTATTTAAACACAAACAACTTAAAAAGCAATGGTTTATAAATCTTATTGAAATTTAACCCCACTTTAGAATGGCCATGAACAATAAACTTACAATATTATTAAGTACCTTAGTGAATTTATTTTGACAAAAAGATACATGTGCATCAAGAACTCTTTTAGACAGATATTGTGCCAAATAACATAAAATGAGATTTTAAAAAGGTTTAAGTTTGTGTTCCCAATGCATTCAAATCATTAACACCAAATGAATGGTGTAATGATCTGTCATGAACAGCTTTAAAATAAGTCTGAATCCCACTTTTATTCCATTGTTTATCAAAAACTGCTGACTTTCTTCACGGTTGATCATAACAAGATCAAAAGCCGAGACCCAGAAGCTTAACCGTGCTCAGAACAAACTCAATACCTGATATGATCTGTGGCTGGCGCTATCTTAAAATGGAATTTAAAAATGTTGCGATTGAATTATATATTTTCCCCCCAGTTTCTGCTTTTAGTATCCCCAGTGTGATGTAAATGTCACTCTCAATGTGTCATATATTTGAAAGAGTTTGTGTTATTGTAAAAATTAGTTTTATATTAGGCTTAGATATAACTAGTTATGTTAAAAAATTGGTGGTTATTTTTATGCTGCTAAATTACACTGCAGACAGCAAGGAAGTTCGTTTAATTAAGGTAAGCATATTAAAAGGTTCATAAAACTTAGTTGTCAATTTATGCTAAGGGAGACAAATTACCATGCATACATTCAAAACAGTCATGGAGTTGTCATTCTTGAATAAAGGAAAGCAATCAAAGATTCTCTTTTTATTTTTTAAAGTTTCAACTTGAGTAGATTATTAATTGAAATGTTTTGAATGGTGTTTATGAAAAATTAAAATCATTTAATGTTTTAATTTGATGAATTTCAAAGATGTTGTGCAGCATACACGTTTGCAATGCTACTATGACAGCTGCGACAATGCTATAGATGTTCTTTAATGTCAAATGTGTGGCAATTATTTTATTTGTCACACATTGTGCTCTATGTGTCAGGTGGTATGCCCTATACCAGACTTGTGACAGAAGTGAACATTGCTCTACATGTGGTATGCCCTATACAAGACCTGTGACAGAAGTGAACATTGCTCTACATGTGGTATGCCCTATACAAGACCTGTGGCAGAAGTAAACATTGCTCTACATGTGGTATGCCCTATACAAGACTTGTGACAGAAGTGAACATTGCTCTACATGTGGTATGCCCTATACCAGACTTGTGACAGAAGTGAACATTGCTCTACATGTGGTATGCCCTATACAAGACCTGTGGCAGAAGTAAACATTGCTCTACATGTGGTATGCCCTATACAAGACTTGTGACAGAAGTGAACATTGCTCTACATGTGGTATGCCCTGTACAAGACCTGTGGCAGAAGTGAACATTGCTCTACATGTGGTATGCCCTATACAAGACTTGTGACAGAAGTAAACATTGCTTTACATGTGGTATGCCCTATACCAGACTTGTGACAGAAGTAAACATTGCTCTACATGTGGTATGCCCTATACCAGACCTGTGACAGAACATTGCTCTACATGTGGTATGCCCTATACAAGACCTGTGGCAGAACACTGCTCTACATGTGGTATGCCCTATACCAGACTTGTGACAGAAGTAAACATTGCTCTACATGTGGTATGCCCTGTACAAGACCTGTGGCAGAACATTGCTCTACATGTGGTATGCCCTATACAAGACCTGTGACAGAAGTAAACATTGCTTTACATGTGGTATGCCCTATACAAGACCTGTGGCAGAAGTGAACATTGCTCTACATGTGGTATGCCCTATACCAGACTTGTGACAGAAGTGAACATTGCTCTACATGTGGTATGCCCTATACCAGACCTGTGACAGAAGTGAACACTGCTCTACATGTGGTATGCCCTATACAAGACTTGTGACAGAAGTGAACATTGCTCTACATGTGGTATGCCCTGTACAAGACCTATGACAGATCAAACACTGCTCTACATGTGGTATGCCCTATACAAGACTTGTGACAGAAGTGAACATTGCTCTACATGTGGTATGCCCTATACAAGACTTGTGACAGAAGTAAACACTGCTCTACATGTGGTATGACCTATACCAGACTTGTGACAGAAGTAAACACTGCTCTACATGTGGTACGCCGTATACCAGACTTGTGACAGAAGTAAACATTGCTCTACATGTGGTATGCCCTATACAAGACCTGTGACAGAAGTGAACACTGCTCTACATGTGGTATGCCGTATACAAGACTTGTGACAGAAGTAAACATTGCTCTACATGTGGTATGCCGTATACAAGACTTGTGACAGAAGTGAACACTGCTCTACATGTGGTATGCCGTATACAAGACTTGTGACAGAAGTAAACATGTCTCTACATGTGGTATGCCGTATACAAGACTTGTGACAGAAGTGAACATTGCTCTACATGTGGTATGCCCTATACAAGACTTGTGACAGAAGTAAACATTGCTCTACATGTGGTATGCCCTATACCAGACTTGTGACAGAAGTGAACATTGCTCTACATGTGGTATGACCTATACAAGACTTGTGACAGAAGTAAACACTGCTTTACATGTGGTATGACCTATACCAGACTTGTGACAGAAGTGAACATTGCTCTACATGTGGTATGCCCTAAACCAGACTTGTGACAGAAGTGAACATTGCTCTACATGTGGTATGCCCTATACAAGACCTGTGGCAGAAGTAAACATTGCTCTACATGTGGTATGCCGTATACAAGACCTGTGACAGAAGTGAACATTGCTCTACATGTGGTATGCCCTTTATAAGACCTGCGACATCATATGGTAATATTGCCCTACATGTTACATTCCCTAAGATACAGAACAGATGTTTCTATGTACAAAATAATGTTTTTTAAACAAAACCTTTGTCACAGATGTGACAATGCGGGTCCTGCTGCCACATTTACACAAGGTTCACAGGCAGGTTACAACTCAGCAATGTGTGGATCACATAGCACAAAAATGATGTCTTGTACCAGACCTCTATTTTAAGTGATGTAGGTAGTCCACAACAAACAAAACGGAAGCACCACATGACCTTCAATAGGTACACACTGGTCCCAATAACCATCTTTTATGCACAGTTCATGCACAGGTGAACTTAGAATGCCCTACTTCTGCAAATATTCCTATAAAACAAATTGAATAGGTCTAGTGATTAATATTTTTTAAATAGTAATTTTATTAAAATGTGTATGTATGAAAAAAATTACATATGACATTTATTCAAGCATTTTACAGTATTTTGTACTGGCTGACGGGTGTGTAGAAAGCAAATCTATGGCATTGTTTTTCAATTTCATGGAGAAATGGTTTACCTAATATAGAAGGAGATTATGTTGCATGATTTTACAGGTGGCAGATTTTAGGAACAATTTTACCCATAAACATGATCACAAAGCTTAACGCAGGTAATAACTCATTACGTAAGTGATTTATAGGTTATTTTGAGCAAGTTAACCACTGGCAGACACTAGAGGACAGTCTTCGCCTTTCATAAATCAGTGGCCCAGGAGAACACACAGAGAACTGGA
>Ga0224511_10003739_pt1 | contig 11138 bp, 8 predicted proteins | sample SF_May12_sed_USG_2_FD_169988 | JGI IMG/M metagenome (GOLD analysis project Ga0224511, IMG submission 169988) | Sediment microbial communities from San Francisco Bay, California, United States - SF_May12_sed_USGS_8_1 | ecosystem: Environmental > Aquatic > Marine > Sediment | place: USA...
AAAACACTTGGGTTTGTTCTTCAAAAACTTCGAAAGGCCCTGCAAGTCTTCCTCCTTCATTCATAGGAAGAAACAAGTCAATCGATGTCAACCATACGTTTGTTGACACTGTAAAGCTTATTCCGTCGCGTAGATTTGGCGGACAGTTTCCCCACGAAAGACGCGTTGTAAGATTTGTGCCACTCCTGCCTTTTGCAAACTAATCACTGGTTTCCGGTTTAACTCTCCACTTATCACATGCACTACATTCGCTGTGATTTCAACACAACTGCCATCTTTAAGTTTCAGTTTAATTTTTGTTCTTTTTGTTTTGACATGTTGGGGTTTTGTGGAGCCGAAAGTGACCAGATTCAACACATCTTCACCTTGTGTTTTTAAATCAAGCTTTTTGCATAAATTTTCGGTTATGTACGTACGCTGTGAACCAGAATCAAGGAGTAACCGTACGTTGCTTCACGCGCTTGTATCTAGATTTTCTACGGTGCTAAAAGCTGTTTGCATTAACACTATCTCATTTGTTGATAACAGACTTTGGCTTTCATAACACTGTGGATTCGTAGTCTGAAAATCTTCATTGTCACTCACTAGTTGCGTAAACGTTGATTTTAACTGGAACTTGTTGGGGCACAAACTACAATGATGTGAATTTCGTTCACCGCAGTAAACACATGTTTTTGTACTTTTACATTCGGTGATTTATGACCCTCCTTCAGGCACCTATAACAGCTATTTTTTAGCTTGCCTTTTCTTTCATTTATGTACTTGAAAGAAGGACATTGGTCACTATAGTGAGATTCACTACAATAACGGCATTTGTTTTTGTAGTTCACACTTTGTTTTTGTGGCTGATGTTTGGTAACTAGTGCATGCACAGATGAACTAGTCGCAGTCCAGTTGTTTCCCCTTGGAACACTATACGGTTTTGTAAAGCGAGAACTGCTTTCGTTACTTTTTCAGGCATATTCTTTTTCTCCACTCTTTCACGAACTACCACATAGTCATTTAACCTTTCAATAAGGTTTGTAACAGACCATCTCTCAGTCACACCGTTATTTAATTGTAACTGAAGGAGAACATCGTCGGGGATTTTTGACCACAGAACAGAAACACATATTTCTTGATTTTCATTTTGACCAAGCACCTTTAGACTCCGTAAATGTTGGTTAACAGTATCCACTAAGTGGCGCAAACTACTCACTTTAGACGATGCGGGTGGTAAGCTTATCAATCTATCATAGTGCATTTTTACTACTTCTTGCACGTTTCACGTATACCGACGGCAACGGCATAATTTTCTTTTGTTAAAGCTAAACCAGAAATAGCTTCTTTGGCAGCTCCATTCACTTTTCCTTTTAAGTAGTTGAATTTATCGACATCTGAAAGTTGCGAATTTGTGTGCACACTACTTTCAAATAAAATTTCCTTTAAAAAGGAAGGGTTGCCAAGTTGTAGTGGGTGTTTTAATTGTTTTTGTGAGACATTTGGGAACTGTTGTGAATGCTAGTCACAATTGGTACACAGTAAGTCCATTACCAAAAAATTGATGACACATGATCATACTGTAGTTCTGACTTTCATAACTCTAACTTGTTTTCGGAACACATCGGTACTCACTGTACGTTAGAAATGCAATGGAGTGAAATGCAATGAAAAACGTAATTGGGTATCAGTTCTGAGACTAATCACAATGAACTGCTCAGGTGAGGTCATAAGACAATTACAAGCATATGTTTTAAATCTGATATTTTCCTGAAAGTTTGAACACAAATGTGGATTTGGAGATCTTTTCACATTTTGTAATATTATGCACATGTAATAAAGGTCATCATTTTTATTTAAATGATATGTAGACAAATTATGTAATGGAATATTTAAATGATAATCATGACAATGCTAAATTTATAAAAATTAAATTTGTTTTCGAAGTGTATGTTAAATCTTTTATTTTCATGAAAATGTGAACACAAATGTGGATTAGAAGATTTTCAGGGATTCATTATATCATGCATATGTGTTGAAGCTTATCATTTTCTATTCCAATGATATTTACACAAATTATGTAATGGAATCATTAAATAATTTTGATATAAAAGCATCGTGAGCAAGCCGATCCCGGGTCCCGGGGTTTAGTAGCCCCTGGGAAAACCGGAAGGGTGCGACTCTTTTCCATACGTCACAGAGTCACTATGGCCATAGCTTAGGTCTCACACTTAAGTGTTTCTTTTTGTTGTCAAATAAATATAACAATGCGATGTAGCATGTTAAGCTTTTGCAGCAAAGATAAATATCGCATTAATTTGCGCATATTAAATCAGATAAAATAAATAAAATTAATGCCTAACCACAACCCGAGACTATGGCCTACAAAAATATGGAAAAGAGTGTTTCCCGGGAAACCCCTATCTGACGTCACAATTCCGGAAGTTAGTATTGGTGGTTCTCAACATTTACAATACAGTGCATAATTATAATATAAAGAAATCGGGAACCATCACAGGAAAAGCGGCCATATTGGAACCCCAAATCCAAACGAATATATGGGTTGCGTCTGTGGACGCAACCCAAAAACCCCAAAACTCATACCACTTTGTTTTGTCGCCATTAAACGACAACAATTCCAGTTTGGGAAGTTTCACTGTTTGCATATTTTTCTGTTTACTTTCTTGTTTTACTTCAACCTTTGATTGCAACAAAATAATATCTTGCATATCTTTACGCAATTGAACTAGTTCGGCCATAAACGCATTAACGTAGTTGAACGCAGCGTTCGACTGCGATATCACACAAGTCTTCGTCATCATTCACTACTTTTGTTAACAGCTCATCATCGCTTTCACTCAAGGAAAAGCACAGATTCTCACTTTGGGATTGTACCTGTTCTTTGTTTCCACATATTTTTTCAATGCATAAATTACAACTGGTTATTTGCTTTTCACAATCTGTGACATATTCTGGGAATGTTTCACTAGTTAATTGTTCTGCGATTAATATTTCATTAAATCTAGTCCTAACACTTTTAATATACGTAAGATTCGACATTTTTGTTTGTTGATAAACGTCTAAAATAGGCCTAGAATGTTACCTAAAGTCAAACATGATTATCACTAAAGTCCAAACAACAATGTGAGCAACACCCTAATTCACTAGTTCAAAAACACAAATACATCAACACAACGTATTATTCATATAATGCACGTCACACCTTTTCATCACTTCAGCACAAAACAGTCAAATGTTAAGTTTTCATTTCTTCAAACAATTTTAAGTAATCCGTCGCCATCCAGTTCGCGGGACCATACAATGTGGCGTAATTTTCACTGGATGTTAATTTACAGTGACTGTATAAATCACATTTTTACCACATTGCAGTTGTTTTAATTCTCATTTTTAATAAAAAAGTGAGTCAAGATACGTTTCCAAGTTTTAATAATTTCAATAGCATCTCACATGTAAGGTATTTATTATAATATAGAATTTCATTTTAACAATAAGCCTAAATCAATACCAAAACTCACTATCGACTTACAACGTCTGTTTATATAGTCTTTAGATCTCAATAATAGTCTATATTCACAGTTCAAAGGTCGCGGAGATATCTCCGTTCTTGGAGATCTTGGAGATGTCTCCATTTATTGGAGATACAAATATAAATCAGTGTTTAAGAAGTACAAAATGGTCTAAATAATTCGCCTATCGCGACACACAGTACATTGTGGTACCTTACCAACAACCGTGATACGCTGTGATACACAGTATATTGTGGTACCTTACCAACAACTGTGATATGCTGTGATACACAGTACATTGTGGTACCTTACCAACAACCGTGATATGCTATGATACACAGTACATTGTGGTACCTTACCAACAACTGTGATATGCTGTGATACACAGTACATTGTGGTACCTTACCAACAACTGTGATATGCTGTGATACACAGTACATTGTGGTACCTTACCAACAACTGTGATATGATGTGATACACAGTACATTGTGGTACCTTACCAACAACTGTGATACACAGTACATTGTGCTACCTTACCAACAACTGTGATATGCTGTGATGCACAGTACATTGTGGTACCTTACCAACAACCGTGATATGCTGTGATACACAGTACTTTGTGGTACCTTACCAACAACCGTGATATGCTGTGATACACAGTACTTTGTGGTACTTTACCAACAACTGTGATATGCTATGATGCACAGTACATTGTGGTACCTTACCAACAACTGTGATATGCTGTGATGCACAGTACATTGTGGTACCTTACCAACAACCGTGATATGCTGTGATACACAGTACATTGTGGTACCTTACCAACACAACTGTGATATTCTATGATACACAGTACGTTGTGGTACCTTACCAACAACTGTGATATGCTATGATACACAGTACATTGTGGTACCTTACCAACAACTGTGATATGCTCTGATATACAAACATTGTGCTACCTTACCAACAACTGTGATATGCTGTGATTTTTAATGCTTGTTGAGTGTAATTGTCCAGTTTATATTTGCCTTTAACATTAGGTAGCCTTTCAGTTTGTTTTTATCGTTTTCACTACTAACCCAAAATCATTTTGGCATTAAATTGAAGTTAATGAAATCTTAAATGTGTCGTTTTAACATTGTTTACTAGTATATCTTAAACTTTGCTAATAAGTTATGTTCAATCATTGTATATATGTCGCATGTGATAGCATACCTGGTGATATGTATCCAACAATGTGATATAGTATGATTGTTAATTTTTACAGACGTTTGCAGTTTTTGTTTCGTTGTTTAGTTTTTTCTTTATTGAATATTTTCTGCTAAAGAACAACTGCTTTAATTAAACCTATGCATCTATTTCCCCAGTGCAAGCAATTTTTCCTTTAGTTAGGACTTTCTTTGTTTTCAGATTGATAATTACATATGTCATGTCGTCATTGATTGCCTGTGTTGATAGTTTAACTCGCATAGAATGTCTAAGTCGTGAGTGTTATCATTTTATATTTTGGTTATGTTGTGAATTTTACTTAGTAGGTCTTGTTTTCCTCTTCTTGATTCTATCCAACTTTTTGTTATTTTACAAAAAAAGAAAGTAGACAAAATTGTGTTTTATTACTGTTTCATTTTTATTGTTTGCAATAAATTTGTTTACCACATCCCATATATTTCTGGTCAATTACATCCATATACCCTTTTGGGTTGAAATGTTGTATGGGCCCTGGTCAATGGAGGATGTGGTTCAACTTATGTCAAGCAATGTTTCATTGATTATTCAAGCATGCATGGTAATGATTTGCACACCTCCGTTTGTTCTAGTACATGTATATACTTATAAGGAACAGTTGAATGGTTTGTCATACAAATTTTAACAACCGGTATTGTCATATTTTATCAATTGTTTATAATTATCAGATATTTTCAGGTTTCTGGCAATTAAAAGTGTTTATATGGGGATTTGATAATGAACAATATAATAAAAGAATTAAAAAAAATAATCCATATGACATTGCAATATTCAATTATTTTGTAAGAGAATAATTTATTTCATTTGTTTAATTTTAAAAAGCAGGTTTAATCTGAAGTACAAAGGTCGGTGGTAAACAGACATCAGCGAAGTGTGCACACCAGCAAGGAGAGGATTAGGGTTAGGGCTACTAGGGTTTGGTTATTTGTTTGATGTTTTCGGTGTTTTGCAATACACAGTGTTTACGGTACGGGGAATAGCATTAGCCTGTCTGGGAGGAGTGACGATTATTGGCCGAAGATCCTCTCCTCGCGCTCTTCGCTAGTGTCCGTTTAGGGGCGACCCAAGTACTAATCGGGCCTGTTTTGCCTCATATCAATCTGAAAGGAAAGAAATGATTGCTTTTTCTTGAGCACAAATTTCCTGGACATATAATCAAGCAAGCATTTAACAGGGTTCTACATTGGAACCTTTACACTTACAGATATATATAAACCATATTGTCTTAGATATAAGAGCAAATAAACGTCTGACGGCGATGACGCTGGCCTAGTAAGAGTAAATCAAAACTTCACACAGTGTAAGCACACTGCCTCCAAGAATCTGCTGTCGGACGCGTAGGAACTTCCCAGGCAGTGCCCTCTCGCAGGTCAAGGTCACCGGAAGTTTGGAGTCAACTGGGGGTCCTGGGTAGGTGGCGCACACGGTTCCAGCGTTCTGGTCACACTCAGTGGTTGTCTTACATACCATTACTGTCAGGTGGCGGTTTCGGGCAGTGCCTGGATTTAAGTAACAAAGTTAACAAATAAAACCAGATTGGCATGCAACGAATGGGCGTTAGAATAAAGTTAACGAAGACGAATGATTGGAATTCAAAATGTAGTTTTATAATGGTTCTTTAATTAAGTTTTTTTCTTTACAAATGCTTTGTAAAAATAAATTCAATCACTTTGAAGATACGTGCACTTATACTATAGCATTAATTCTATTAATACGCACAGCAATCAGATCGCAGGTACAGCGTGACTCGTCGAACTGCTGAGTAATCAGCCAACTCGGCCTGCCAAAAGTTGTTTGTAGTCTCTTCAGTGTGTGAACATCCGTCGACCGTAATGTCTGTTGACAACTTGTTGTCAATTGCCAAAGATGCATATCTTACTGATCGAGTTGTTGACTGTATTGCCAATATGATTGGCAATCGAGTATCTGAAACAAAAACATAGTTAAAAGTTCAGAAATCAGTGAAAATGAATGTAAAATAACACATTTTCGGATGAAAACGTGTATGCTATGAATTTGATAAGGGTGCACTCTTTTTAAAGTTCAGTCGCACTGTCTACAACGTTTGACATCAACGTATGTGTGCGTATGCTCATACGCTCGCATACGCAGGTAAACGTAAGGGGTACGTTAGGCATACGTCATGTACGTTCCAAATAGGCTAACAAACGTCGGTGTACGTTGTTTTTTTCGCAGAGTCAAAATTATGTTTACATGACATGTTCAAAATTTATCAGCGTATGCGAGCGTATATTATATACGTACACATACGCACGACATACGGACGAAATACGCTGAATACGATAGACATGCGCTTAATACGCAAACTGCACGTTACTTATACATTATAAGAACGCGGTTAATACGCTATTTATACGTTTGTCATAGACCGTGGTCGATAGCTCGTGTTTTTTAAAACTTGAGAGATGCGCATATAAGTAGTTCATTTGAATTGTGCATACACTTTCTGAAATTTGTACACGCAATACATACGTTACGTTTATAGATTAGTCAGTAAAATACATTTAAGTAGAACAAAATTATTTGAGAACTCAAGGACAACATTTTAGTTATCGATATGGTATGCTAACACCACACTTTAACAATGATAGAGACAAACAAGTACTGTGTACCTGAAACGACACCATACGCGTGCCAGTTGGCGTGTGCCTGGGAAGTCTGAGATCCGTCAACTAGCGCACATGTACGGGTTCCTGGATTGTAATTTGCTCTTGTTGTCAAACACAGATCCACACAAGATATATCGCTATGAGTTAGTGTTTCGGCGATGGCGTTTGAATACATGACGCCTACTGTCTTACTAAACTGATATTTTATTTTTGCTGTACACATGCCGATACATGTATGTAACACGAGCAACATTATGCAACCATACAAATGGAATAAACACGGTGTATCCATCGTCATAATTAAGTTAATACAATTTAATCAGAGTTTATAAACATATAAACAAGCATGCAACTTCCCTTAATATTTATACAATAATGTAATATATAATCACAATACTCGTATATCTGTTTAACTGCAAATAGACGAATTGCTAATAAACATTGAATATCGCCTGATGAAAACAAGTCACGTGACTGATTCCATGACAAAACCACCTTAATATAAATATAATGTAAATATTCATTTGGTTGCACAATTTGAAAAACAATGTGTTCCATTGGGAAATTGATCAATTCCTATTTCAAACATAGTGCAGAATATTTTTTATCAAGTCAATATTTGTCAAGTGAAATCAATTCAAATTATATTATATATTAAAATTATATTTGAAGCCGCTCTGTTATCAAATGTTAATAATTAAATGTTTGCACCTCAGTGTATGTTTCGAAACAATAATTTCCGCAGTTCCAGTTCATCGTAATAATATATTTATCTTTTATGCCAACTATTTTAATAGCTTAACTTTCATACCCATCAATACACCTTTTTCTTGCTCACTTGGTCGTATTGAACTAAACGTAGTGTACGTATATGAATAATATATGGTAAATAACGCATAGAAAACTTCCATTGCGACCGCTGTTCCTATTGGCATCCTAATTACTTCACTTCATTCCGCATGTTTATAGCCAGTGAGGCGTAAAAAATGTTCTTTGTTTCCACTAACATCGCCAAAAAAATAGGTACGGTCGGTTGGCATAACTATTTTTTTCTTATTAACTTTTTTTTCTTTTTTCAAAGAAAGTTACTCATTTTTATATTGCAAATATGTTTATTTTTGTTATTTTTACTTTAACTGGTTAAAATAGCATGTTAAACAGCATTATCTTGATGAATTACCAACAAAACAGCAAAAAAATGAAAAAAATCTCAAAATTAGGTTTAATTAGGATTTTTTTCTGAAATTGAGCTGAAAAAAACTTTAGGGTCGGCATGAAAAACTAGGGTCGGTCGGGTTAGTGCAAACAAACAACTTTTTTTCTACGCCTGAGAATGTTACTCCAAATGAAATCCAAGCCCCATGTGTATGTGTCATTTTGACATATTGACTACTTTTGTTCATTCCTTATGTATAACAATCGTTCAGAATGTCACTTCAAAAGAAAACCAACCCCCAATTCTAAGTTTTCTGTCCCCCAAAGAAACCCTTTTTCGGAGAAAACTCTCCCTAGTAGCATAAATAAGATACTAAGAAAATCGTTGCTCTATATTATACTCCTTGTATTCCAGTAGTACATACAGCAACTACGACGAACAGCAAAATAAGATACAGTGTGTTTTCCTGCCTAATACGGGAAAATACGGGGCAGTCGGAAGATCAATATGGGACGTCACGCTTGCGTCTGATTCTAGATGGCACATACTATTTCTAAACATCATAGAGTCAATCCAATATGAGAACAATTGGATCAGCCATCATTGGGGAATAAAGCGGTGCATGACAAGTTTTGGCAACTGATCCAACTTTAGAATAAGATTTAAACTAAGATGCGTTTCATCTTTTAATAGCACTTAGTTTATGGACACATAAAACAAATAAAAACAGTTGTAAAATGTATCTTTTGCAGGTTGACGTAAACTTTATAACGTTGAAATAACGTTAGCGTGCTCCGGGTATGCTAAAATGTATGGGGGAGGGGTGGTATTTGTAGTTTTCTCAATTGTTAGTGTATCATATCGCAATTGAAACAGCTGGTTGTAGAACGGTTATATTTTTTAATGGTGTGTTTCTCTTTTTCTTGAGTGAATTTCTACTACTAATTACAGCAAAATTCTTTAAACTGTCAAAACACTCCTCGTACCTTTACGTAGCTTGGTGCCCTGTTAGTGGGGACGTTTTACTTACACGAGGTTTTAAGTTATGTGCTTTTATTGCTTTCTGATAGTTTTTGTCAGTCCATTTGTTAATCTAACTGTGTCCACTATAAAGGATTATGTATATTGTTAAATTGAGAAAGGTTTAAAGCGCTTTTTCGTCTTTGACAGGTAATAAACAAATTAAAACATAATTGTGTTAAGGTAAATAATATATTAAGAAGAAAGCTTTGCATAAATATGCACATAATGTGCATCCTGTTAGGTGCAAGATATTAAATAAGAATTCCAATATCTGCAAAGTGTGTGTCTAGCCCAAACTCCTCACAGCGGTTACGTCACGCTTTGCTACTTTAACCACTGCCAACACAAAAATCACGTGACGATGGTCTATCACGTGATTGATTCAAAACTTCAGCAGTTATTTACTACACACAATGTGTCACAGTGAAAATATCTTCCGTAATATTTACAATTTTTATAACATATATTTTTTACTTTCTTGTTCATAAAGCATAATAATTTAATGAAAGAGAACTGAAATAATATTAAGTATTCTGTTTTAAAAATAAAGTGAAAAAAATAAATCCGGTTCTCTGGAGCCGGATTTACTTGTAGTGGCAGTGGTTACTGTACTGATTAGGGGAAGTAACCGCTGCGAGGAGTTTGTGTTTAGCCGTGACTCATAATCCCACATAATTTAAAGCCAATCTGAACACATCGGACAGTGGGCTACACCACACCATCTCCGATTAGGCAGATTGGCCGAGTAGTTCCGATTGAATGTAAAGCGAACTTTAAAGTGACGGAAATGCCCGAGTAGTCACGACCTCTTGCGTTTAGCGAAGACATTTGAGAACCGAATAGGAAGTTTAAAAGTGACCTGGTTGTATTTAATACCGTGGGATGAGGTTGAATGGAATCATATAGCGTAAATGCGCATTTTAAACTGTTTTAGTAAGTTGTAATTGTGTTATAATCGCACAAGATGTGTTCTTAAGGCTAAATAAAGTGATATCGGTTTTTATAAAACGTTTAAGAATATATTACACACAAGACAAACAAGTGTTTAATATAAAAATACAATTTTGTTTAATATTTGTATAATTGGTCAGATGGTTGTAATCTCGCATTGCACGGTGGATACATTGCGAATATAATAATTGTAATCAATAAATAAATGAACTAGAAACAGTTAAAGGATACGGCCACGACAATTATGGCGTCGAATACAGGTAGGTTCTATTTATGTCGTTGAGTGGCTGTTATGTGTATTGGTATGATTTCAGTCTATGAATACGCTAGAAGTGTATGGGATCTCAACGTAATGGGAACAATCACTTGCATTTGACACGACGGTCGTATTTACTTAACCAAACTCAGATATCTATACGATGATTTTGGCAGGCATTTAGATAGTTTTAATTTGACAAACCAGCCGTGGATATTTTTATATTTGATCTTTTTTGACAAATATGAATGAATGTTGTAAACATGCATGACAATTTCTATTATTTCAGTGTATGTGCTCCATAATTTCAAAATACGATATTGATCTTTTCATATAGTGACATTAAATTCTTTGTCAGTGCTGAATAAATTGTA
>Ga0224511_10003740_pt1 | contig 11138 bp, 2 predicted proteins | sample SF_May12_sed_USG_2_FD_169988 | JGI IMG/M metagenome (GOLD analysis project Ga0224511, IMG submission 169988) | Sediment microbial communities from San Francisco Bay, California, United States - SF_May12_sed_USGS_8_1 | ecosystem: Environmental > Aquatic > Marine > Sediment | place: USA...
ATTATTAGATTAATACCCCCACATACTTACCATAGGTCTAGAGTCATTAAATGTATAGAATATAGGTGTAAAAGTATAATGCAGCTAGGTTGTAGTCTGCACAACTTGCAGGAATGGTCTCCTGGATGAGAACCTGGCTCTAGGCTACTTCATTCACTATTCTAAACCGGTTTATTAACCGAACTTCACTATAATAACATGTGTCAAATAATCCTTTAAAATATCAGTAGAATATCTAATAGTTATTTTTATATTGAATTCATAATTAATACGAATGTTACTAACTATAGTAACAAAATCAGTACCATTTAAGGGTGTTTATGAGGCTAGCCAGATGATTATCCGATTTTGGCCGGTCACTCGGTCGGTATTTTTTTTGCATAATCGCCGTCGTGATTTTTAACGAGCAACAAGCTACTTGTGTTCAGAGCTGAGTTGAAAATGGCTGCCGATAATTCACAACAAGCACTTTAATATTTATTTACTAGAAAAAATAATCCTAATTAGTCAGAATAGGACAGTTATTATTTAACCGAAACATATTTTTAATAATTTTTGCAGTTTATGACGTCATTTTGACGTTACATAGAATTAAATCATAAAAGGTGCCAATATTGTTAAAATAAATTGCAGATTATAAACTAAAACAAAAAAGTTCAGTCAGTCAACTGCTCATGGTAGGTGTTGTGTTTGATAATGGAACGCAGTAACATATACATGCATCAAGCCGACTTTTGAATCCAACACTATTCAAGGCAAAAAATCACTATTTTTATTGACAGTTTTAGTTTTTTTTAATGTTTTTCGAGATGACTGTTGATAACGAAAAGTTCAGTATCTAGACGTTACGGAGGTGCGTTTAGATAAGAGTATTTTTCGCAGTGTCAGAACAAATTCGTTTCCAGATGTATCACGCAAACGGCAAACAGGATTTTCTGGCGTTTTGAAAACGATACCGTCGAGATGACGTCATAAAATATAAGTATTTACACACAAACTTTGGACGGGTTCAACCTGAAAGTTGTCTGTCTTTTAAACCTACAGTTTCTTTTAAGTGATTCAGGGGTCTATAAATTGTCATTTTCTTTAAACATTACTGTTTGGCATCATCACATGTGTTTGTTTCGTCGTCATCACATTTAAACGTCATACCGTCGATATTAAATAGTTTATGACTTATTGAATGGGAGACTTTTTGTTCAAGGTTACATGAGTCTTAGGTTTTGACATGTTTTATATGATTTCACAAACACGATGCTCTGAGACTGTCTTGCATTTGCATTTAATAAAATATTTAAATTCGCATGCATTTTAAAGTAGGTATTTTCGTGTTTACGATTTTTTTTAACAATGCTAATATACACACATTGTGTGCATATATTATTACAAACACTGGCTTCACTTGTTGTTTTAGTATATATCCATTAAAGAACTGCCTTATTTGTTGATCAAAAATATTTATTATAATTAAACTGATGAAAAGGATAGCCCTCAGGAAGCATAGCCTGCACCAGAAAACAGCAGACTCGGTTTTATTGAAGCTGTTCATCGTAGTAATGAATGATGCCACAACACTGACGCCCCCTAGCGCATGAGCGGTACTCCATTTTCAAATGTAAACAACATTCATGTACACTCCATGATCCCTGAGGACCAGAAAAATATGACTACACAATGATGTAGTACGGGGCGACTTTAAATAAGTTTTATTTAAAAACTTTATTGATTTTTCTCCTCGAACATGGATATTTTTATTTTTGACAAATACGACTGTCACAGTATAATGCACAAACGTTCTATTGAGTTATGGTTTTGATTTGTGTTTACCTGTTTTAAGACATTCCACCGAATCCTTTTTGAATGCCTCCTCACATGGGTAGAATGTGATAGACAACCGAGCAGCATACTTAGCACAGTGTCTAATATCAATTTCTGCGGATATAGTTTGTTGGCTGCAACACACTAGGTCATATATTTCGGATTCTAAGACCCGCACCCTACCGACGGAGCGTCCTGGACGGATGAACGTAATGCAATAATAATTTCACAAATTAGACACATTGTCCAGCCTGATAGGTCAGTCGGTACATATAAGTGAGGCTGTTCTGCCATTCTTGAATCGTGTGTTCGACGTCCGGCCACATAGTTTTTAGATTTTGTAATGGAATGGACAGTTCCACAACTGTCAATCATGATCATTTATAACAGAACATGGACAATTTTAATCCAATGGAGTAGGGATGTATAGTCAGGTGACAATCTGACCTAGAATATACAATAGAAAACGTACTTCCTGTTTTTGATAAACCTTATCACATGAACAATTGATTTTAGCAAAGGTGGGCGGAGAATAAAAAATTGTGGAGCCATGCATTATTTCTACGTATGTTTGTTCTATACATCAGACTTAAGTAGAACAGTGGACAATTGACAATTACTGACAAGAGTAGGACAATGGGCAGTTACTGACACGAGTTCAAGATGAACTGGTTACACTTAGACCGACTAAGTGTAACAGGACCAGTGTTGGTTGGCTTGCCAAGGTGATATGACCTCATAAATAAATAACATGATGAATGGTTTTGAGTGTTGACCTTAATGCTGACGATTTTTGTCTTAATGTATACTACACGAGTATCGGTAATTTACTTTTAAAACACATGCAACGCTTATTCAAGGCTGTATGCAGTTTAATTCGCGAGACTTAACGTTTTTAAATGTATAATATGGATATGTTATGGAAATTAAAACATGTCCTTATTCTCAAAGTAAACATACAACAGAAACAAATAATTGGGTATGAGCCAATGCCTCAACAAATCAAGACAGCACCTAAACAACCTCCCCACCTTGTACACATGTCAAATTGATTGAAATATTTTTTTCTTATTAGTTTGTTAAAATCAGTTTCAAACTGAATTGTGTAAATACGTAGTGTTTTAATTTTAAGCTTGGCTAAGCATATTGATATTCATACTTTCACAACTTGTAAATACTGCACAATTAACATTAAAATAATAGAATAACGTGACACAACTACCAGAACTACCAAATATGGTTGTAAAACATTCCACCTCATTCACGTTGTAGAGAAAACAAATTTTTTGGTTCATGTATAAATATTGCCCTGTTACAGTGTGATGTGTTAGGTATTGAAAGTGGGCATTCTGTACGTCTTCGGGAGTCAACAAGTACATGTAGCATGCGGATCACTGTCCAGTCCCTGTTTTTGTTAACTTTATCACCCGGGCATTAATGGAGATACACGTATATATTTCTTCAAACAAACATTCCTTAATAACATTCAAAATACCTGGAGCAAAGTCAGGGCTCTTGTAAGTGATATAAACAATTATTTGAACGAATATATCTTTGCTATATGCACTGACATCGGCATTATCGGAGTGCGTTTAAGCAAACCCAAGGTATTGAGCGGAAGCTGAATTTCTATTTTAGCAACATTCATCTTGACCTTAATCACAGACACCGCGATAGCAATCCCTAGATGCCTCTTGACAAAAGCTACACACGCACCAAGTCTAGATTCAACCGGTTGAAGCAAACTCAAGTTATTTAGCGGACACTGATTTTCAATTTTTAGCAACATTGACCTTAATCAAAGACGCCTGGTTAGCAATCACAAGCTGCCTCAAGACATAAGCTACCCACACACCAAGTTGGGTGTCAATCGGCCTAAGCAATCACCAGTTATTGTCCGGAAACGAAAGGTTTACACCAGCCGCCCGCCTGCCGACTTCAGCAAACCTTTCACTATAATGACCTAGTGCTGATTCTGGATCAGTTGTCCCCAAATGCTTCAGTCAAGATGAAAGTCAGTTTCTCCAGAGTAAAGCGATTAGTACAAGTACTGGTGAATCATGGAACACTGGCTTACATAATGAATATTAATAAATAATAAAATAACATAATTAAGAAGTGCGTTTAATCGAAACGATCCAACAGAAAACTTTGTTGCATTCTTGTGTGCATGCATTTTTGTTGCGAGAGTGCTACTTCATAGTTTGAATTGAACAAATAGCATGTACGCCTTTTGACAGAAATAGTTAAAATTTGCAAAGCTTTGAATACCCGGCTTTGTGCGTGATAATGCAAGACGTATATTATAATGGCAGAATAACAAATCTAAAAGCAAAATGATCGAAGAGGGTTTCGTTGTTAAGTTTTCTAAGGTATTTTGTTATTGAAGGACGACTCCAGTAGAGAAGCAATATCTAGGAAAATATTCATATTTACCACTTTACTATTGAAATGAGACAATTCAAACAAAAAACAAAGTTTATTGAAAAAGCCTTTGTTTCATTCTGTTGAAATGTGCCCCGTTTTATGTAAATATACGCCATTGTGTGTCTACCTATCAATCTACCCTAACGTTTCCTTGAAGCTCGAAGATTAAACCTTTTTAAGCGTCTACTCGTCTATCACTTAAAGTCAGAATCAGACAAAGCTACGACAATGTCGAAGACGTTGTTTGGAGTTATTGCAATTAGCGTCGTTTTCACATTGACGTTACTTGCCGTCAATGGTGATGCCATGGTTATTGACGTGGAGGAGTTCACCGCACCAGAGATGAAATGTTTTGATTCAAAACAGGCGCATCTCAATGTGACCAAAGGCGTAAGTTGCCGTGGGGAATTTATTTCTCACAAAAGTACTTTGTTTGAATGCTGTTGTTTTGTTGCTGTTTTCTATTATATATTCTAGTATTTAGTTCGCAATTAATCGTTTCATCTTTATATTTTTGTATTGATAAACAGCTTCAACTCAAACCGAGACTGCTGTTTCCCCATGCAAGCTATGGTTGTGGGGAATTAACTTATTTTCCAAGGGTAAACGAGTACTGGATTAAATTTAGATATTTCACTTTAATGGGTTGCTGTCTTTGGCAACAGTTTATGTTATTGCGTCTTTCCTTTTCAGTGGATGCACGTCTTTAACTGCTTCTTGGAGTGCAAGAAAATTCCGAATTGCGTGGCGCTCATGTACTACAAAACCAATGTGAAAGAATACTCGGGCTGCGCCTTGTACAACTCCCCACAAAATCACACCGTTTGTACTGGTTATGCGCTGTACTCTACCAAGATTGCGGTGAGTTATATACTAAAAGAGCGTCAATGTTTTATTAAAATGTGTTCATAAGATAGTATTGTCTTACATACGCTTTTGTTTTCTATATACAAACAACGTTCGACTGCGTTGATCGCAAGCAAGTGATTTATTTTGAGTAAGTTATATTTTATTTGTATTTGTCTAGCGTGATACGCTGTAAAACATGGTATCTTTAGATTAAAATTATCTCTTCAATTTATTCTGTTAATTATTATATAAATAATGACCTAGTTTAGGGTGACAGTGCATTTTGTCATCCCGAGAAAACACTGTTGACCGAGGTGTTCTTTTCACTTTCCTATCGTTCTGTTCATATTTTAAGTGGTCTGGTTAGAGAGAGCAAATGCACATTTTTTTCTTTTTCTTCTCCGAAAAATGTTGAGAAAGTATGATGTTTGATATTATAGCTAAATACTGATTTAAACCCCCAGTCGGTAACTTAACATTTCTTGAAGAAATCATTTAAGAAATGATAAACAAAATAAAACTAGTTTTTCCTAAATGTATGTTGCGTCTTGGTGTTCTGTGTGTTTTGTGCTGTTCTGTGTGTTTGTTTTTGTAAGGGCCGTTTTGCCATGGTGCCCTCAAACTGCACAAGTCTACATTGTTTACAATAATTATGTTTTCTTTGAATATCACTTCAATTTATATTGTAAGGTTTTACAAGTATTAAACCCCCCTTTACTTCATTTTGTTACTGCGACGAAGTCATTAATTATGAACACAGGAGGAGTTTTAACCTCCCATAACAATTGAGAAATATTTTGATATAATAAAACATTTTTAAACAATGTTCAAGTATTTTTGTTTTAACTATTATACAGCCGTATCTCCTTTTGTCACAGATAATCTAAGTTGGTCGTGTATGTGTCGTTACAGCACTAACCTGGTGGAGCTCCTCCGAGTACAACCTAAACCAATGGAAACCGTCGATATGATGAACAGAACAGACTAGCTATACAGTTGTCTAGGAACATTTGTGTTGTGATGCTTAAAAAGATTTTATAAAGAATTTCTTAAATATTTAATTTTATTGTGTATTTTGTATGATAATATTATTTTTTATAATACAGTGTAATTTAATAAAGATGCCTAAATAAAATATAAATTAAAGATATATTAAAATAAAGGCAACTCTTGTGTGTAACTAGCATATTGTATTTGCATAAAAAATAATACAACATGCTGATCGTATACTACATGCAAGGCTAAACATTGCCAAGGTCTTTCTGGATGCTATTTAACAAATTTAGACAACACCTAGAGGCGGCGACTCGAAAGTTTTATTTTATGTAATTACTTTGATTTCATTATATTGTATAAATCAAGTTAGCGTCGATTTCATTGTGAAGTACAAATATTATTATACTGTTGTGAGTTATTGTTTGTAAGCTCCGTCGAGATGGGTTTGTTAAGAAATGCAGGCTGACATTATTTAAACAAGGAGGTCACACTACAGCCGTGTGTCTACAAGCAGTGTACTTCCGTTCAAGAATACTTGAGTCTTCTCATGAAACGACTGACTGCTTCCGCACACAAATGTGAATGGCAACCGAGCACCCTCCTAAGTGTAATACCTTCTATTAATCATCATAGATAAGTTTTTCATTCCAAGAAGGGTCTTACCCTAACCTTAAAGTCCAGCGCACTGCCCACTGAGCGTAAAAATCTGTGCAATTTATGATATTTTCATTTGACTATATGCATATTACGATAGGTAATTTGGCTGAAGTGGCGTTTGCCAATTTTTGGATAGTGAGCTCGACTACTAACCATATAACGTTTGTAGTTAGAAAACAAGTAATTATTCAATGTGCTTGTGTTTGAATTGAGTAAACCTTTCTCCATAATAAGTGATACGGGACCAAGTGCTTAGTCTGGTTCAGTTGCCCCTCTTTATGCGGGGAAAATTTCAGTGGCGTCTGAGTCAGAGACTACATAGTATATATACTGGGTAATCAAGGAACGCTGGTTTGCCGGCTGACCGTCGTAAAAACATTATCAGTGTTGAAAACGGTGTTAACTTAAAACAAATCAGCAAACAAGCAACCTATACTCTCGTTAAACAGAAATAGTTAAAACTTGTAATACCCGGTTTTGTGGCTCAATCGACGAAGCTAGCGGTCCTTTATCATAAATGAATAACAAACTAAGAGCTAAACAATCAAAGAGTGTTTCAATATGTATTTCTCATCTATTGTTATTGAAGGACCACTCTTGTAGAGAAGTAATATTCTAGGAATAGATTCGTACTTTACACTTTACTATTTGTATGAGGCACATCAAACAAAACATATTGACATAAAACTTTGATTTTCTCATTCTTTTGAGCGGCACCTTGCTTTGTACAAACATACACTACATGTATTTGGTGAGCAGCAATCTGGCCTAAAGTTTTCTTAAAGATCAAGTCTAAAATATTTTTCTAAGCATCATCTACACGCAAATCCGTGAGCCAAAGCCACGAACATGTCGAAGACGTTACTTGGAGTTAATGCAATGCACGTCATTCTCGTGTTGACGTTTTTGAACGTCAATGATGCCATTGAGGTGAAACAGTTCACCGCACCAGTAATAAAATGTTTCGATAAAACGAAGCAGTATCTGGAATTAATTCAACCATGCGTAAGTTGTTCCAGAGAGATGTTTCTATACAAAAGGATACACTTTAGATGCTATAGTTTTGTTGATTGTGTCTTTGTACTAACGACTTGCAATTTAACCATTTTAACTAGATAGAAACATGTTTTGCAATTTGGAAATACCTTCTTAATTTTTAATTAACAATTGTATATTGCTAGGAATCCACTACATTATATTCTGTAGATATATTTTGGTCCTCTGGGTTCATGGATTGTATCTTGTTTTAGTTAAAAATAGATTTTCGAATATGCGCTAAGCATGTCAAAGGGGCTAGGCAAATTCAATCACCTTTTGTGAACAAATATAAAACCGAGGCTGGAATTATTACAATAAAATCGCCTTTACTGTTTTCCTCTGAATATAACCAGCTTTAAATCAAACTCAGTTCTTTTTTTTAAAAAAAACTGGAAATATACTAGTTGTTTAGTGGTTTATAATTTTACTTTCATTTTACTTTCAATTTCGCAAAATACTAATATCTAAACTCGTCATCTTTTCACTGTGCCTGTTTTAGTGCCAGTATATCGAGGAGTGCATGCCCTTGTGCTGGGCAAACTCAAGCTGTAAGTCGCTTATGTACTACGTCGGGTATACCGAAAAGCGCAGCCACATGGGCTGCTACCTGTACGGCGTCCAACAGCCGGATCACGACGTTTGCTTTGAATATGCGCTGTACTCTACCATTGTGGTGAGGCATCTATACATTCCCTGTAATAAAAACGCTGCAATACTCTGTGATAATGTGTTCACAAATTTAACGATAGAATTAAGCCGCTATTAAATTTGTCCGTACAAATGACAGATGGCTATCCGTAAAAAATCGCTCAACAGAGAAATCGAAAACATGTACGCGTTTCCCTTAACGGACAGGTGTCCGTTTCGTTTTGCTCAGTGGGCATTTTTTACGGATGACGGACGGGTTACGCATAGGTTTTCACTTGAATTGATATAGAATTTGAAGTGAAACTTTTAATGCCCCAACTCTTTGACAGCAGAAATATTTTACATCCGTTAAAATACGTGTCTTTAGGCAGTAGAAATAAATTAAAGTGACACTTGTATGTGTGTTCTATTGATATACATTTATCTCGATCAAATTTGTTAAAAATGAACTAGATAGCAAATTAAATCGAAGAAATTTTTGCATGGTAATCTATCGGGCCGAGGGATTTTCAACGCATGGCTTTACTGACACATAAAATAAGTACCATGCGTTTTTACAGACACCTTTCCGGTGGCCATTCGTCATTTTACGGACATATGTAATAGCGGCCTAAGCTTATATATACGATTTTGTTTCTACATACAACAACGTTTTGACTGCGCTGCTAGAAGGAACAATGGGCGAAAGATTAGCGCTTTTTGTGTAAATTATATTTGCGTTTTATGCCAAACGTGATATGCTGTTAAACATGTTCCTCTCTTCAATTCCTTTTGTTTACTACAGAGCCTTTGCTTAGGGCAACAGGGCAATGATTTGGACCATTTCCTGAAAATGTTGCCGTCACGAGATCAGTAATGACCTATGGCATAGTGTTCTAATCAACTCTACGGAGTTATGCATAATTTGGGTTACTTGACGCACATTTTACATAGAATTATAAAATCATTTGTAGAAATATTATATATTAAAACAACTTTAATTATGTTCTTTGTTGTTTCTTTTGTACCGTTCTATTATTATCCAATTTCGTTTTGAAAGATGGTTACGGTTGGATGACAAACTGCACTTATTACTGCAACGGGGTCATTATTCACAAAAGCAGGGGTTTGTTAAACTTCACAGAAAAATCGAGAAATATGTTGATATAGTGTCATACTTTATAACACATCTGTTTTATACCTTTAAACACATTTAAATAACCGTATCTGTATTATCACAGACTCATTTAAGTCTTGTTTTTGTCGTTACAGCCCTAACCTGCCGGGGCTTCTCTGGGTACAATCGAGGTCAAGGGAAAACGTCGATATGGAGACGGAACAGACCGCTGTCTAGAAACAAGACTTAGTGTGATATCATAAACACTTTAAAGGGCTTTTTAAGCATTTTCTAAAATATTCCAGTTTACAATTGTCTTACTTATTTTATCATTCGATATGTTAATAAGTTTATGAAAAAATATGTATAAATAAATCCATTTTATTTGAAAAGTCTTCGGTTGATACTGTTTAAAGTTTTGCTAAAGCATTACTGTTTCGCCTTCGCATTGAGGACGGGGAAATAAAATATATATCTTTGACAAATGCCTGGTCATGTGTAATTTGATAAATGCAAAACAAATATATACACTATTGTCTATATTCTAAATGACGCTTTATCAACAGATCTACCCTTAACAAACAAAATGTTTCAAATTCGTAATTGAGACGATGTTACTGTGAGTTTTGGTACTAAAAAACAACATATCTTCTTCAAACTTATTACATACATACTTAAGGAAGGTTATGTTATGGACGTTCTTGTGAAAAGTGTTTTGTTTTATGTGTATTTCACAAATGATACAGAACAGGCACATATTTTTAAATACATTGATTATCTGCATGGAGATCACTGCGAACGTGCCAAGAAAATACTTGGGACGCTGAAGATCTGATTTAGCATTAGAATCCATTGATGGCTTGTTGGCTCTTACTCCGAGATTTTGAAAAGCTTTTATAAATAACAGAATAAAGTCCCCATTATGAATCTCTAAACAATAGCAAATGGTACATCATGAGTCTTTTGATACTTGCTGTGAGAATATTGATCCACTAGTGCAATACAAACACTATTTCGCAATAATTGTTTTCAAGAACGCATTGACATCTTATTAATTTTTTCAATTCGCCAGTTTCTAAAGATAGTTAATGAAATTTTAAAATCTAAATAAAAAGGAAAAATTCCTAAATCACAAAAAAGTTGATTTTGAATGTTAGTTACGTCTTGTTGTTCTGTGTGTTTTGTGCTGTTCTAAGTGTTCGTTTTAGCACGGCTCATTTTGTCTTGGTACCCTTAAACTTGACTTATCTACATTTCGGCATTTTTTTCCTATAATATATTTTTAATTTATATGTCCATCTTTGACAAAATGGCAGCAAAAGGTACAATCATTCTTGCGTTTCCAATTTGGTAGTTGGTAGTTTTCATCTTATGGATAATCATATTTATTTATAAAACCGAGGCTAGAATTATTACAATAAAAGCATTTTTTCAAGACGGTATTAAGTAGTGGGTATATATTAATACTACTTAGTATTGAAAATATATTAGCAAGTCTTATTGAAACGTGTCAAGGATAGTCGCGCATGCGCAATGTGAAGTAACGCCATATATTGGTCGCCATTTTGTCGACAGCAAGACGACGAAGGCAGAACTGTAAATTGTTATA
>Ga0224511_10003741_pt1 | contig 11138 bp, 7 predicted proteins | sample SF_May12_sed_USG_2_FD_169988 | JGI IMG/M metagenome (GOLD analysis project Ga0224511, IMG submission 169988) | Sediment microbial communities from San Francisco Bay, California, United States - SF_May12_sed_USGS_8_1 | ecosystem: Environmental > Aquatic > Marine > Sediment | place: USA...
CCCCCCCACACACACTCTCTGTTGATGACCATTCTTTTTAGTTAGTATCTGGAGTTGTTTTTACATAGGTGTGCTAAAGATAATTAATTATTTAGATGTATAATATACAAAAACAATACAATAATGTGTTTCTGTACATTTACACTTTGATTGTTTAATAAGGGAGTACATTAACTCCCTGGGTTTGAAATTAGGGAGTACTTTACCCCCTCACTTGTTTAGGAGAGCGTACATTTACTCCCTGGAAAAAATAATTATCTGGAGCCCTGTTTGAGGCGAAGTCGTGGTAGTTTGTGGCGAAGTCGTGGTAGTTTGAGGCGAAGTCGTAGTAGTTTGAGTCAAAGTCGTGGTAGTTTGAGTCGAAGTCGTGGTAGTTTGAGGCAAAATCGTGGTAGCTTGGGGCGAAGTCGTGGTAGTTTGAGGCGAAGTCGTGGTAGTTTGAGGCGAAGTCGTGGTAGTTTGTGGCGAAGTCTTGGTAGTTTGAGGCGAAGTCGTAGTAGTTTGAGTCAAAGGCGTAGTACCTTGAGGAGAAGTCGTGGTTGATTGATGTAGTGTCGTGGGTTGAGTAGCAGTTGTAGTTTGAAGAAGAGATGTGGGCAGAGATGTAGTTGTGGTACCTAAATGAAGGTATTTAATTAGCATTTGAACATTGTGGTATTTTGTACAAAACATTGTTGCTAAATGCAGATACCGTTTTAATACAATTTATATGTAACAGCGATAAGAAAAGTGGCAACAAGTTCTTAAAGCGATACAGTTGTTATTATTATAAAAAGATGACGTTTGTGAATTCAAAAGGATTATCGCTGGTTGCCAGGTGTTTGATTACTCACATGTTGGCCGAGCTTCAGACATGTGCACAATGCAGTTTCGAGACGTTTTATTGAGTACATGCTGTTTTATAGAAAAAAATGAAATTAAAATATCACTGTAAATATTTGATATTCTGTTTTCCCAGCTGTATATCACTTAAAAATATGTCTGTTGAAACTGTCTGAATTCTGAAAGAAAAATCTTTTGTGAACGGCGATATTGTCAAATTGATATAGTTGATCCTTTTTTCTAAAGCGTGCTGTGTCATTTCCCATGTCTGGTTGTATAATTAACGTTTCTAAAATTACAAAAGCTGATTCGCAATAACGAATTAAGCATATCGAACTCCGTCTATTTTGGCGACGAATCTTCCGGACTTGGGACCTTCGGGATTTTAGTCAATTTATAGGAACCTTCGATCTCGAAAGGTCGTTAAACAGGCCTTGCAATTTAAAGAAGTGTCTTTACTATTCAATTGTTTTTATAAGTAAATACTGTTCCATAGAACATCGAAACATTTCACAATATGCATTCATTTTTTCTCAGCAAGCAGGCGCTTTTGTGTCGTTATCAATATTTATTCTGATACATCGGGTGCTTTATTAAGTAGTTCTGCCACTACGATAGCAGAATGTCATTTAGTAATGCCCTTGATAAATATGTTTTTGAAACTCAAACATGTCTGCATGTGTACAAAAGAAGCCAAAGGCAGTACCAAAGAAACGTGGGCCACAGCGAAGACAACTTTAATAAAACCATAGTTTTTTCTGTTACAACAAAATGGTCCCAATGACTGATCAGAACAGGGGGTAGTGAGTATGATATTTTAAAAATGTTTGAAGTAAAATTATATTCGTTCATGCATGTACCTCATACCGTTTCCTCATTCCAATTTTGAGCACGTTTTCGTGCCATAAATAACACTAGGTAATCCAGGGGACGCAAACATGAGAGACACAATAATAAGCCAAGATATGAGTTAAGATTTATGTTGTGGTAAATACACGTCCATGGCATTTGCACATAAACATTTAAGAAATTCCCATCGTAGATATATTTGATATCCTGAATACTGCTTTGTTTTCATTCACGGTCATTTTAACTGTTTAATGTTTTGTAAACGCTACAACGTTTGCAATAAAATTGCATGGTGTAATTGTATTCAATTGACTTGAATTGAATGAAAACAACGTCAAGTGAACAAGGGGACGGACACCTGATAGACTAAAACGAAAGCGATGATTTTAATTCATCCTCTTGTTCAACTGTTACCATGTGTCCATACTGAATAATATAGGTTCATAAGTTAAGACTGTTGGTCAATCATAACATGTATCCCGTCGCCCTAATTTGATATGCCTGAAGAAACATTTATAAATTAAATTTACTTCTATCATTGTAGCAATAATATTTATACATACATACCCAAAAAATGGACATGTACATTTTGTATCATAACAGCTTTATTATGATTCTTAAAATTTTCACTAGATCTACTGATTAAAACGACTGCGTTTTACATACCCATAAATGAACATGAAACCGTATTAAATTATAACGCGAAATAAGAAAACATCGTTTTATGTGCGTTTTAAATTTTATTTATTGTCTACGTCGATTTAGCGTACATTTTCGGAACAATTGTTTTTACCTTTTTTAATGTACAAACGTCACTTTTGTTTTTTTATTAGCCATAATGTATTTGTCACAGCTGCAACAAAATCAACAGGTAACGGTTTTGACATTACTTGTTGCTTGTTGTGGATTGTCAGGTTCCCCTTATTGCAATCGAAACCCCATAACAAGTATTCGGGAGTCTTTCCGCATCACGAACAGCGCCTGTAACTGCTCTTGAATAAAGAAACGAACGTTTGTACCCAACGTTTCATTACGTTTGTAAATGTGCCAAGTCGGCGGCGTCAATTACTAGGGAGCATGGTATTTGTTAAGCTGATGTTAAACCCATTTGAGACCAATCCTAAACATGTATGCTTGAGAAGAGAATTGAATATGTAAATTATGAATTGGCGTGACGCGTTTGAGCAATTCTTCATATTCACAATCATAACCAATTGTCAGCCTTAGTTCAAACTGAAATGCGTTCTTTAATGACCTCGTCGTACATAACATTTGACATATGCCCAGTTGTATGTCTACGGACGTGATTGGTCTGACTAAATTATTGCGTAATGAGTGAAGTCTGTAAAAAGCACCTGACTGTGTTAGTCGTAAGTGATGCAAGTATGAGACCCACATATGGGGCATATATCATATATATAATATATATGCCCCACAATTAGTAAACATATCATAGACTCCTGCTAGTAATACCATTCTTTATTCTAAACCGCTTATTTAACATTTAGTGAGTGAAACATCAACATTTTGGGCATACTATCATATATGAATTATATATACCCCACAATTATTAAACCTGACATAGACCTTTATTAGTTATAATATTCTTTATTGTGTTCTTTTTTTCTTTGCATATCAACTTATTACAATATTTTTTTATAAGCAAAGATTACCCATTCAAGATGACCACTTTAAACGAGTTAAATACTCACATTTGGGGCATATTATCATGAATGTATTATATATGCCCCACAATTGGTGAACCAATAAAAGAACTTTACTTATAATAACATTCTTTATTGTGTGCTTTCACAAAATGTTTTTGGTTGCGTACCGTATAACAAGAGAACCTATATTTGATTGTTTTCAATAATACAAAACATAGACAAATACCGTGTGATGCGTGAACAGGCAAATGCACCCTTGCAAACTTCGGGTATTTTGTGTTTGATTTTTTTTCTCTAAATTTTTCTATCCCATCATATCATTTGTTTTCTTATTAAGGTTGACATCCAAAGCATCCCAGTCAATTTGTCATGTTCAAAAACTAGCCATGTCATTGAAATGAAATAAGTAAAATAATGTTATGTTACCTCAAACTACCTTTCTTTAGTAATAAAACATAACCGTAATTGTTAATTACCCATTAATAAGCCAAAACATTAGAATGCGGGAATGCAGAACTCAAATTTTAAAAGGAACATACCTACCATACTTAGCCGTATTAAACTCCAGGCACCAACGGAGGAAATCTTAAACGTTTAATACATTGTAAGTGAAACAGTTCGAGGTTTGCTATAGCTTAAAACTGGTTTAAACACCCAATGAAAGTCATTGACCGTACCAAGGCGGTAACTCATTATTTCTTAGAGAAATCAGTTAAGAAGTTAAAAAATATATTTAAAAAAATAAAAAAACTGTGTGTTGGTTTTTGTACGGGTCATTTTGTCATGGTGCCCTTAAACCTTACATATTTAAATTGTTTACAATTTTTATTCTTTAAACACCTTATCGGCTTCCTTTAAGCTTCCTTTAATTCCTTTAAGAAATTATCAATAAAAAGAAAATCAAAACAGAAAAATCCGAAAAACACAAAAATATATGTTTTCTAAATGTCTGTTGCGTCATGATGTTGTAAGAGTTTTTGTGTCGTCCCTTGTGCTAGTTTTTGTACGGGCCATTTTGTCATGGTGCCCTTAAACATGACATATCTACATTGTTTACAACATTCTTTGTTTGAACATCTCTTCAATTTATATTATTGTATCGATTGTTTGTCCAAAAAAGTTCAAACTTTTGTTTACGTACTACTTTCTTACCTTTCCTTTTGGACAAACCATTGATATTTGCCTTTTATGTAGTGCGTAAGGCCTAAACACATCTGAATACTTATTTTAGTTTCAGACCGTTTACTCCCATTATAGGGTATTTATAAAACATTAATGTTGGGTTGAAAAAAAAGAAAACTAACAATGTAAAGTTAAATATATTTTATAACAATTTTATTCTTGTATGAAGCCCTTCTTTTCCAGATATTCTGGAAGGTGAAATAACCGGAGACGATTGGGTATCGATGTTTGATAAACTATTTCATCAAGCTTAACGATTAAATCATGTTTCAGCAGACATTGGACTAAATTTCATATATGTATTAATTGAGATGTTTTTGAAGAGAAAAAGTATGTTGCAGACAGTACAGGCCGGGTCAAGTTTAAGATCCTGAGGGCTTTCCCTTTCATCAGTTTAATCACCATGACAAACTGGTCAGTATAGCATACGTACAATAACCCTGACTTGACCGTTATGCAAGTATATATTATCTATCGAATACGAACGCACAATTAGTTATCAATAATGCAATCGCTGACAGTCGTCTAAGATCGCGCATGTTTGTTGAACAATCATAATGTGTATGTATTCAATACAAGTATGTGGCTTAACAGTACCGGCGTGGCCTAGAGGTTACCTTGCAATGCCCTGATCGAAAAGGCACGGGTTCGAGCATCAACAGAGACGTTTTTTAACCATGGGACTATTGGAATCGACATTGGATCAAGTGGCAAGGCATGGCATTGAGTTTTTCGTGAAATTTCGTAAAACTCGTGAATTAAAAGTAGACTTTTTACATGTATGTTTAAACTTAATACACTGTTTTAGTTCTGTGCGCACTGTTTTAGTTCCACTGTATCATTGGATAAAATGTACAAAAAACAAAAAAGCTAGTAATTGAACGATTACTAGTAAATAAAAAGTAAATAATCAATAAACAAAACAAAACAGTTTAAAAAATGAAAAAATAAAAGACTAAAACTAGCAAAATGTGAGACTAGAACCAGCATATTAATTTATTTTAATGTCAAAACAAAATCGCTGCTTTACCAATTAGGCTAACGAACAGCACATCTTAAGCATTTGACCTACAAAGCACGATACTTGATTGCATTTGCATGCGTAAATTGCCGAGGTGGAAGGAAGGCGTGGTATTGACCGTATATAGGTGTGAGCTAGATCGTTAATAGATGCTAATTTTAAAGGTCAAGTCGGGGTTATTGTACGCATGATATACAAGTCAATATCCACAACCAGGACAACAAGAAACACAAATAACAAGCATAATACACATGTCATGTTTTGTTGCATTTAACAAGAGGTTTTTTTTCCACATTGAGTAGAAAAACATGCAACAAACTTGAACTGGTCTTCATCATGTAACAGTAAAATCATAAAAAAGGAATATTTGCTTGCAACTATGCCCACACATGATTTGCAAAAAAATATCACCAACGGTAATCCGTGAACATGCGCATCCTAATGTAGAGAGACATAATGCATCATGTAAGCTTCTTTTTGGTTTTCGTTGTGCTGTCCCATAGTGTGTTGTACATGCGAATTTATATGCGAATTAAGACTACATGAATATGTTTGCAATACGTCAAGTATTGTGTTAAAGGTAAAACACTTGGACATTCAAGATTAAGACAAACATTTGCTGGGCAAAATTGGTTATTCATAATGTATTGAATAATTAAATTATATAGCAACATTGATAAAATTATATCGATGCCATTCTCAGGCAACCGTTTCCAACAGACTATAATACAATTTCAAAACGGGGGTCTTGTTGTCTGGGTTATTTGAGTTATGAAATGTCAACCTACCCTGCAAATATGCAATATAATGTGTCAGTATGTATATGTCGATGTGAACAAAAACTACCTTCGTGCAATCACTATTTGTTCTATTGCCAATTAATTAAAAAAAACATGGATGTCACTCCCAAGTATGGAATTCCAATTGGCATTAATTAATAGAGTTAAAATACGACGGTCTGGTTGTCTGGACTTCTTATGATATAAAAAGTCAGCAATCTCCTGTAACTATAAAATATTATGTGTCGGTATGTATTCCGTGTACACATACCAGCTTTATGCTGTATTATCGTACAGGTCTTGTTCTGTTCCGTAAATAAAATGACATTCATCAACTCGGAGCTTCTACAACTTCCACAACTATTTGAATGGAAAATCATTAGCTTAGCCAGCAACGTGTTACTACACAAAACCGTGACCAAATGTTATTTTAGTTCACAACATAGCCATGGATGGTCGGTACAACTCATCCACTATAAGTAGCAGAAAGAAACCCTGACAGAATGCCCCCCCAGTGCATTTCATTAGCTGCAGAGCAAAATACATGCAATACAAAACAAACTTTGTTGGACTGGTGCGTGGCTTAAGCACATGGAATTTGCAGTTACCTGCCCTGGTGGACATGCAGACTGTATGGCTAATCTCCAACGCAATTCCCCGCTCTATGATTATGAACAAGGGAAGTCCATCGGTCAGCAGCTCGGTGTATAGGGTGCTTACATCAAGTACGTCACCACATATGTAGATGCCCGATCGGCTTCTGGGCTACAAGAGGGCATGCGAATTTTAGACCCGATGTGGAAGGTTCAACAACAACAAGCTGACCCGACACATGCTAAACTGATGCAGCGCTGCCAGAGTTTATGGTCCCGTGCATTTGACAACAGGATGTGGAATGACCCAGCCAGGAAGGATTTTAATTTAGGGACCCATACAAATGATACCCAAAAACTTGTTTTAAAAGTGTGTATAGAGTAATTACCAGTGAAGATACAAATAAAAAAAGTAAAAACGTAGATCAATATTTTAATCATAATAATGTTTAATTCGTTGGTGGTATTTACTCAACCATTAATTATGTGTTATGTTTACCTTATTTTCAGATGTACACAATCACAAAAATTATTATTTTTATTTTAAATAGTAGTAGTAGTAGTAGTAGTAGTAGTAGTAGTAGTAGTAGTAGTAGTAGTAGTAGTAGTAGTAGTAGTAGTAGTAGTAGTGCATAATATAATAGTAATAATACAAATAATAATAATAATGATAATAATTATGATATAATATTATTACGCAAAATATAATAACTATAACAAAAAACAATGCTCTCAAAAAATCTTGCGGACAGGAATTCTGGTTGTTTGTTTTAGTTGGTTAGTTGAATAAACACCGCCTTGCACACTGATTTGGTTATATCACGGCATACCAGCGTTCCTGAAATCACAAAAACTAGCGTCTTACTATGGCGTACCTTTAGGGTCTGTATTGTATTACATTGTATCATACTTAAACTTTTAGTATCATACTGAAACATTCAGTATCATACTTAAACATTTAGCATGTTACAGGGTGGTACAAATTTAATTTTCATGTACATGCTGTATCATATTTAAAATATTTTAGACCGTTTGGTGCGCAAGTGTACGACCCTAAATGTTTTAGTATGATACTGAACGTTTGAGTATGATACTGAATGTTTTAGTATGATACAGGGTCATACAATAAAGACCATAAAGGTACGCCATAGTTTATTTCCACGCTGATGAATGTAGACTCGGCTGTATGATGTGATAACAGTTTTACAGCCAACCAGTGTTTAAAATACAACTGATGAAAGGGAAAGCCCCCAGGAAACACTGTCTGCATAGGAAAACAGCAGCTCGGTTTTATTGAAGCTGTTCATCAGTAATGATAGAAGATGCCACATCACTGACGCCCCCTAGCGCTTGAGCGGAACTCAATTTTCAAATGTAAACAACATACAATACATGATTTCTGACCCGAAAAATATAACTTATATATGTCAACACAATGATAAAGTATTGGGCGAGATCTTTTACAGCCGCAACACTGAAAAGATTCACATATTTTCAATATATTTTTATTCATTCAACCATCAAAGGATTTCAAACAACACACTTAGAACGTTTTAGGTTGCGTTTTTCATTTATTCCGTTATTTAACAAAACGATGACCCCCATATTACACATTACTTCAAAAAAAGCAAGCAGTCCTTAAGCCCGCTAATTTTTGTACTTTTCCGAAGACGCGTGCTGATGCGGTTTTACTATCGACAAGGAGCCGCGCGACGAGAGACTCATCATAACTATGAGGCCGCGCTCGCATTCGAAAGCAGACGCGGGCTATTGCGGAAAATTATTGATAAGATAAGCGACGACAACGCCTGGGTAGTCTCACGGAGTCAGGAATGTCTCGCGTTGGGCTCACTAGCGGATCCAGGGGGAGCCGGCGCGCGCCCCACTAACGGCCGCGGACCTATAATTTTGTATCCTTCAAACGCTTAGTTTTCTTTTTTTTTTTTGCCTTTAAAGCATACTTTTAATAGAAATATGGCTAAAACATGCCAAAACGACTTATACTTTAACCGTCACCTTGTTTGTGATTTTTCTACCCCAACCCTCCTCCGTTGTACACGCCCCCTCTAAAGTCAAGTCCTGGATCCGCCACTGGGACTTATCGTTTGTGTGTGGATATTGCTAAAGCAAATGCTAGAGATTTTGACATTTGCGCAGTTAACACCAAGAAGGAAAGACGAAAGCTTGCACGTTTCTACCCAAACGCTAACATGGCTATCATTTTGAAAAATATGAATTTCGTTAGGACTTTGATAATTTTGCTTTTGGCCATTTCGCTGTGTGATGCAAACATGCGATTTGTAAAGACAAGGTTTACTCAGAACAAAATTGTAAAAACAAGCCATACAACGCTGCAGAATGTTTCAAGCATTTGGTGCGTGTACATATGTTACAAAAGACAACAGACAGGTGGGTGCACCCTAGCCGGATACAACAAAGCCACGCAAACTTGTTGCCTGAGCTCTGACGACCCGAAGAACGTCTTGGACACCACCGATGAGATGTCTGGTGTCTTCTTCTACAAGCCGAAACCCACTGGTATAGTTAACTTTGATACATACATACATATTGTTTGCTGCTTAAGACAGGTTGGTTGCTTAATAGAGGTGACCGCTAACACAGGTTTGACTGTATACGAGGGTCATTCATAAAGTATCAGGATTTGGGCTGTACATAACGCTTACATTGTTTCACCTACGTTTCTGATATTTACATTAATGGTAACATAACATGTGTAAACTAACCCGGTGAAGTATCAGTAAAATATTTTTATAATTACTTTTTATTTAATTTGATAAACAATGCGTTGATACTGCACATAGCAGTTTATGACGTCATTTTACGTAACATGTAATTAAATCATAAAAGGTGCCAACTTTGTATTCATCAAATATCTGCTCAACTGCTTCATTTGTCGACGAAATCTATTTTTATAAGTTTTATATAAAATCTTAATTGATTTATTCCTGCATTTGGATATTTTTTGGGGACAAATATGACTGTATAATATACAAACTTACCGCCGAGTAAAGATTATGATGTTGTAACCCGGTGTTAAAGGATCACTATGATATTTTCTCAATGTGTACAAATAGTTTAAACAACTTAACATTCATATTTAACTATTGCTTGAATGTGAAAAAATATTTCCAGCAAAAATTTTTTTAAACACACAACATGGTTTGGAACATTCAAATCTGCTCCATCTTTTTTGACGTTTATGCTTAGTTGGCGTTTACGGCAGCTCACGTGAATGCTTTTATATTCATTTTCTTTCTTGCATGCAATCGCATTGTTTTAGAAATTATTATTAATTTGATACAAAATGCTTTGTGTTTTAATATTCACGTTTAACTATATCTTAAACTGATGAAAGGGTAAGCCCTCAGGACGCATAACCTGCACGAGAAAACAGCAGCCTCGGTTTTATTGAAGCCGTTCAACCTCAAATCCGTTATAAACTCAATGATTAGCTTTGAATACTTTAAAATGCTAAATGAGTGACTTAAAGTTTAAAGTGCTCCGTAATGCTATTTATTCATTTACACTTATTTGCATATAAAAACTGTAAAATATAAATGAGTGACCTTTATCTTTTAATAATAATAATAATAATAATAATAATAATAATAATAATAATAATAATAATAATAATAATAACTTTATTTCGAGAAGGTAACATAATAAAGTTTTACAACTTATTTACAATATGGCCTTCAATAACAAAGAAAACACGAACAACAAATATTGTATAGCATGCACACAAAATAGAACAAATCAATGAAATTATATTCAACTGGTCATTTAAATCGAGGCAATTATACTGGCACTCACAAACACTCAATTATATAATTTTAAAAAAGAAGAAGAAAAGAACGAGAATCATATTTATATATGTGCAACACTAAAATTAGAATATATTCATTGTAATTATATAACAAAGAGAACGATATTCAAAAATAGTTAACAGATTATTTTCAAGCAACAATTAATCAACATAAGTTGAAACAGCAATGACATTAGAGTGAATGAGGAATATAATCAAAATAGAGTGTCTAAAGTTATGTAGATGATAGAATTATTAAAAGATCAAGTTTGAGTTCGTAAAAGATGTTCTTTATACAAATGTTTAAATGTTTTAATGGAGGCAGAATTACGTATTTGAACCGGCATGTTATTCCAAACTTCTTTACCTTTACTTGAAAAAGTATTTAACATAATTTTT
>Ga0224511_10003742_pt1 | contig 11136 bp, 6 predicted proteins | sample SF_May12_sed_USG_2_FD_169988 | JGI IMG/M metagenome (GOLD analysis project Ga0224511, IMG submission 169988) | Sediment microbial communities from San Francisco Bay, California, United States - SF_May12_sed_USGS_8_1 | ecosystem: Environmental > Aquatic > Marine > Sediment | place: USA...
AACAGCTGTTCCCGATTTGTTAATGTTTTCTGATTGGTTACTTGTAATCATGTGCCGGAAATGTAAAATGTGTGGACCGGTAATTATGTGAATGGGAATAATTATGTTTTATTTTGTTTTGTTATTGATTTTGTAAATGCGTTATGTATGTAACGTACATTCAAGACAAATCAACTATATTTTTTATATACATTTACGAAACTGACTTTAACTGCAATAGTATATTTCTTCTTAACACAGCAAAGTAAAACAATTTTGCAACTTGCCTAACAGTTCTAGTATTGTTGGAAGACATTGATTTCGAAAGTTTTCGAAAGATTAAAAAAAAAAAAAGTTAAATAATGCAGGAATGAGAACATTAGCTCTCAGATTACGGCATAAAGGATAAATACACACAGAATGGAATTTATATTTTACATGTTCATTGTGATTGATTCGCATTTCCGATCCGTTTTTTAAACGTTAAAATAACGACCTGTTTCGATATCTAGTGATTGCGAATTGATGTACATGTACATGTAATGTAAACATTGACAAAGTTGTTTTAGAAGTTATGCTCAATGATATCGATACATACATCAGGTAAAAAAATCACATTTGAATTTAATATATAACATTTAGATTCTAGTTTGATGCTTTTAATATTAGTAATAAAACACATAAATGCTGAAAAGACTACACCCTGATTCATACCAAGAATATGACATACCGGTCATTTACATTTTTGATACAAAATTCAACATTTATATAATTGTATGTTACCATCGTTAGCAATTACAACTTATTATTATTGCTTATTAATAATCATACTGGGTTTATCTAGAGAGCGACATAGGCAACTGTATGGAAAGCTTTCGCGTAATCAAAAATGCACAGTACAACTTAGAATTAAGAGAAATAACAATTCTAGGGTTATGCAGTACAATGTAGGTACTTTTTGTTTGAATATTTTCATGTGTTTATTATCGTTTTTCAATCGACTGAAACTTTTTAACGCGATAAAAATCCATCGAAATATTGTATAACCTCTGTAGAGCAACATCAGGCGGCTAGATAAGATTTGGGATGCTCTAGAGAGGTGTTGTTTCTATTTTTACCGGTCGAGAGAGGTAGACGCTCGTTAGAGGTTCCTTTCATGGAGGTTTTACAGTAAACAGGAAACTGTGACGGGTTTATGATTTCGCATTGGGGAAGCAATAATAATGTGAATGTAGTAGAACGGTTCAACTACAGGGGTCGCGACCGGTACAGTCGACTTCAGGTGGCTTCTCGTTCAGTCGCTGACATTTGACATCTCAAGCATGTGGCCTTCGTGCTTATGCAGCTAAACTCACAACTGTTCTCTCACTGAAAATATATTTGGCAAAATTAAATCATATTTCATTAAAAAAAGACAAGACAATAGGAGGAAAAAATATTTTTTAATACGGTACAATACCAAAATACTTCTGAAAGGCTAAAGGACACTGGCTGTGGGCGTTTCGGCAGTCCTATGGTCTTTTGCGTTCCTGAACTGGCTGATTCATTTATGGGGTAGTGACATTCGAGGGGTTCATGACATTGTCTGTAAGTTCACATGTTCATATGTTACTGCAGTTTGCAGTAATAATGTCTCGCTTTAGTGATTATGGCCGTGTTTCAAAATGTGAAATGTAAAATACGTCTCGCACGGTAATGCTATATATAAGCGTAACGTTAATACAATGCTCATAAATTATGTTTTTTTAATTTTATAACGTCAGCGTTGATTACATAAACAAGCAGCTGTTTTACTAGCTTCCTGTGCCATTTTGTTTACAATAAACTAAGACAACAACTATTGTACGTTCACACGTCAATATAGAAAACAGAACATTTTAATATTGTTGCGTTCCGGCATATTGCGTTGTGTGTACGAATATTGTTTCTGCACTAAAGTGTTTCGTTTATTTAGAACACAAATAAGTCACGAGCTTACATCATATTTTTGACTTACACTTACTTATGTCTATGACAATGCCAATGACAAATAGGTTCATTTGCAATGCACAGTCTCCGGTAAATACTACAGAGGTACCATTTAAAGCACAAACAATAAACACTAACTACAAAAGATACATTTGCAGGCGTGTGGCCAAGATATCAGTTATTTGTCCAATTCAAGTATTTCAAATCATTCACACAGTAAACAACAAATTCAAACATATGCATATATGTGTCTACATCATTCACTCAAACGATTTATGGTTCTTGATACATGTTCTAGAGAGGGAAAGAGTCAGTAGTGCGGTATTTTTGGTAACCATTAATGACCAGCTTCAACAAAACGGAGGTTGTTATTTTTCGCATACACGCCTGCATTCTAATGAGCTTCCCTTGTCTTAATGACGATATATGTATTTGTCTACCTTTCGTTTTTAAGCATAGACTTTGTTGGAGCGTATTATCGTTCAATTATTGTACGGCAACACACACTATAATAATTATTAACAAAGTGATAATACAAACAAAAGTATATAGCCACTACATTCATATATGTATTATATGTGTAAAAATAGTTTGGAATAAATATAGAGCAACGGCAACCTATTTGAAACATCTCTTTTATTTTATTGGAATATTAAATGTGTCAGTTTTATCTGGAAAAAGATTACATTGACATTATAAACTTATTCTAGCATTTAATCAACCCGACCTACTAACACATCGTCCTATTTGTCCTAATATTTATACTATTATACTATTAAGAACCATTTGATGATGACTCTACCAAGTACAATATATGCCCACATCTTCGTCATGTTTGCAGTTATGAACACCTACACCGCTATGCTTGCAGTCAAAAATCGAATCCTCATTTCCGGAGCACTCAACGTTGTCCAACAGGATTTTCCTTTTACCTTCCCCGAACTCGGCCTCGCCGTACGCCCTTCCTCTACTTCCATAAACAATCTGGTTACAGGCTATGGTTGCATCAAGATTGTCAAAATCATCGTCACATATTGTTCCCCAAGCACCATTGAAAACTTCAAGACGACCCTGCACCCAGTTGTCTCCACGCTCATAATTTGCAATTCTTATGTCTTTCTTTCTGTCATATGAAGGCCAGAAACTTTCATCGTAGCCAAATTCAATCCAATATAGGACAAACGTATTTCTTTGCACTTCTTCAACTAAACTTTTAATTTGATACAGAGTAACTTGAATGGTCGAAAATCTTGACATTATGGAACTGCTGAGATCACCCACCTTGCTAAGAACAGATGTATGTCTCGAATAAATGTAGCTTTTCAAATCACTTATCTTGGTACTAAGAGCGGATGTATATCCTGATTCAAGAGAGTATTTCATAGAATTCATCTTGGCTTCAAATACATAACTGAGTGAATTTTCCAAAGCATTCATTTTCTCGTCAAATGTTTTTTTAATAAATGTGCTTATTCCAGTCTTTACATTCTCTTCGACATTTGTTAAAGTATCATTAAAATCTTGTCCCATTTTCACAACTTCGGATGTTATGTTCGATAGTTTTAATTCCATTGTTTGCAGAGTTGTAACAAAGTCGTTTCTCGTACCAATTAGAGTGGTTGCAAAGTCGTTTCTCGTACCACTTAGAGTGTTTACAAAGTCGTTTCTCGTACCACTTAGAGTGGTTACAAAGTCGTTTCTCATACCACTTAGATTGGTTACAAAATCGTTTCTCGTACCAATTAGAGTGCTTTCAAAGTCGTTTCTCGTACCACTTAGAGTGCTTACAAAGTCGTTTCTCGTACCAATTAGAGTGCTTGCAAAGTCGTTTCTCGTATCACTTAGAGTGCTTACAAAGTCATTTCTCGTACCATTTAGAGTGCTTATAAAGTCATTATTGGCATTGTCGAAGTTTACTATCAACTCAGGAATGAACGATGAAAGGGTTGAATTGACGTCGACCAGAGTGTTATCGAGTTTTCCTACTTGATTTTTAAGATCGTCAACGTGGTCGGCAATGAGTCTTTTTTGGTTATCAAATGCTCGTTTGATCCTTATGTTTTCTTTCTTTACTTCTTTTAGAATTTGTAGAGCTGCCGAGTTTTGATTTTTCAGGTCTGTGTACAGGGCGTCTTGATCAAAGCCGGATTTCGTAACTTCTGTTTTCAGCGCGGAAATGTCCGCCTGCATTTTGCTCAAGGTGGCGCCAATGTGAAGGCCTTCCGTTTGCTGCTGGTTGGTTTTGATGTCCTGCAGACTAGCCTTGATGAACGTAATCTCCTGAAAACAGGAAAACATATCGAACCACAGCTTAACTATTCAACGTGACAACATATTAACTCTCCAAGTTCGAAAAAAGAATATTGCAACTATGAAATTCTGCTTTGTTAATTTGAAAGGAATTTTTTAATTATATTCTAATAAAGGTATGGCATAAGTATAGACTTACTGTACTATTTTACATGCGTTTCTGTTTTTGTCATAAATTGAATTGCTTCGTTCCATATGTCTAACATCAATTAAAAAAATAAAAGTGCTTTTGAACTAATTTAAATAAATGTGACATTTATTGTGATACAAGGTATTTACATATTAAACTTAATGATTACTTAGTGTAAAACATGTGTACACTTTTGAAAATGTTTATACACCTTCATAAACATTTATCTATTAACTTCAAATATGTAACGCCGTGCTAGTAGGTTTTAAAGCCCAATTACTATAAGGTAAGGAAAATTATCACGGACATTTCCTCAAGTAAATGTTCAAATTTTATCACTGTATACTAGTACATGTATTGAATAACTTCCAAATCTCACCTGCAGAATGAATGATTGCAAAGTTGCCAATTGGTTTTCGAGCTTATCAAAGCGCTCTTCGGTATTTCCAGTGACGAAACAGTTTAAACTGAAACAAACACTGATCACAAAGCCAAAGTTTATCAACATTTTGCTACTATGTCTTTGCGAGAATAACATGTGATGCAAGCCTCAGATTAAGGCAAACTGATTTTAATCGGCTCTGGTTTGTATTATATCCATGGATCTTAATGCAGATCTCCACTCTGTCCAAAAAGGGAATTTTCAATAACTGCGCGTGGTTTCTGGCTTAAGTGGAAAGCACCATTTTGGGCGCAAGTGGACGTAATTAATACTTATCTGCAGCCTTAATTAAGTAGAAACTACTACTGTTTAAGTATTTGAAAGAAATGCCATACCAGTAGGTCAACATTTTTCGTAAACACAACTCTTGACCGCATTTGTTTCTGTGACATTATTAAACATTATCGCCGCCATAGCATTCGGTTGCACTCTGAATGTACTTGAAACTTGAAACCGTTTGAATTGTTGCAATTTGTGTTTCCTAAAATGTCATACTGTTCTGCGATTTGCATTTTATGTCAGACGCTGCGGGATTTGTCTTTAACTTAAAGCAAAATAAGTTAGACAGACCTATGGTATTAAGAAAAAATAAACATAATATATAATACAGTATGTATAAATCCTACAATAGATCTATCTAAGTGGCTTCCCTTTCATCAGTTTAATATTATAAGCGACTTAACCCACCAATAACGGGGTGATTTGTTTCGAGAAATCAGGGCCTGAACTGCACATTGTAATTGATTATCTTATTATTTTATCTCAAAAGTGACTGTCGCCAAACCTCTGTTCTGATGATGTTCACTTAACCTTAAGTTAGACGAACCGGAACCCCAAAACGCGTCTGTGATTTATGTGTAATTTATATAATATGCTCATTTACAAAACAAATGATGGCATTGACCCTAGTTTATAACAATGCCAAGCCATTTACATTATTGTGTTTTTCAAATCATAGTATACATAAACGATACCATACATTTAAATTTGACAGGGTAGAACATGTACACGCAAAGTAACTCGAGGACTTGGTGGAAAACTATTGTTTACTGTTTGTTAGATAAAACAAGGTAGTTAAAATAGTTTTCCACCAAGCCCTCGAATTCCATATTACAATACGAGTGCACATCAGCGAATAAATATATTGGTTTAGAGCACGGTTCTATTTTGATTGCTTTAATTGATTAGGGGCGACCTAGCCAACGGTCCTGGTTTCAAGCGACTGCCTAGATGAAGAAATAACGGAACCAACCATATACTTTTCTGGTCCTCTGGGACCATGGATTTTATGTTGTTTACATTAGAAAAAGGGGTCCACTCATGTGCTATGGGGCGTCGGTGGTGTGGCATCTTTCATTACCACTGCTCCATGACAATATCCAAACAAATCAAAAACATTCGGAACAACAAGAAACTCGCAAAACGATAAGCAACAAACATTAATTGTTTAATTAAAAATATCAATGTTTTATCAATAAAAAGATCCTCCTACAAATATCAAGTTACTGCATTAGAACGGCCAGATATTTAGGGGTTTGCCTTTTTATGCCCCCGCCATTCGAAGAATGGTGAAGGGGTATTATGTGCTACCCCTGTCCGTGCGTGCGTGCGTCCGTGCGTCCGTCCATCCGTTATCAAAATTTGGTGTCCGCTCAATTACTTTTGGAAGACTGCATCGATTCAATTCAAATTTGGTATGTTGATATATAATATCAAAACACAGGTCGAGTTCGATTTGAGTTACAATCCACCAATTTTTGACAGAGTTATAGACCTTTTATAAAAATAGAGTACAAAAATGGGTGTCCGCTCAATCACTTTTGAAAGACTGCATCGAATCCATTCATATTTGGCATGTTGATATATAATATCAAAGCACAGGTCAAGTTAGATTTGGGTTACAATCCACTAATTGTTGACGGAGTTATGGGCCTTTTATACAAACATAGAACATTTAGCGGGGACATCCGTGTTTTATGGACACATTTCTAGTTCTATATATATTAATGAAAACTTGTGGCCCCCAGAGTGGGGCATTTTTACCACGGGGACATAATTTGAACACATGTATAAGTGGACCTCTAGGTTATGTTAATTTCAATTCAGACAATAAGATTAATGAAAAACATACTTCATCTTTGAAACCTTTTTTATCCCGTCGTCTACTAGTACAGCCAACTAAAACCTTTTGAAAAATATGGTACCCTATTTTCATTCCGTTAAATTTTAGTAAAAGGCGCACAATGGACGACGCACGACGACGGACAGGTCACAAAAGCTAACCATGGTCACTTTGTACTCAGATGAGCTAAAACTAGTAAAAGGAACAAAGAAAATTGCAAGCACCTAGTCGCGTAAATGTCCACATAGATACTCACTATTGTTCAATGTATGTTTACCGTTTTCTCAGATTATTTATGATACATTAACCCCTATATATCTATCATCATTGAGTGCAATCTAGCTCGAGGCTATTCCACCGACACATGTGGCTGTCTGGTCTCCCTGTGGAATAAGGATGACGCAGAGGTCTGGTGAACGTTTAGAACCTTATAATGGATTTTATTATATAATTCAATTTCATTTGTATAAAATTACGAACAAAAAAAGTATTTATTACCATACCGGTTTTTTTACTGAACAGGTAAAACCTTCAACAGAATATATAAATTGAAGAGATGTTCAAAGAAAAAGTGTTACAAACAATGTATACAGGTCATGTTTGTTCAAAGACACGTTCAATGGTACATAAAATAATTTATATGTTTGTGTACATTTGGGTTTATGCCGCTTCTATGCAAATGCCATCAATCTTTAACAAATTATAAATAAAAATAATCTAGGTTATCTATGAAACACACAGTCTACCATTATTCCTCAAGGCTAAAGGTCACCAGCTGTCGCCAAGGTAATTACCATGTCGACGATGCTGACATTTTACACAGGTGCCATGTTGACCAACGGCACAATAGACGAACATTTATCATAGTACGGAGGCACGGCTTTCAATAATGACAACTGGGAACAGCACCACCCCGACACCACCACCACAAAATGGTCATAATCAGGAATACGTGATCGGTAACTGGAAAAATAATTGATATACATTGTATGTTTATATTATAATTTGTTCAGTACTGCCTCGGAAGAGGTAGATAATAGATGTAATAAAACGCAAACACTGTATGATTTTAATTATAAAGGATAAATAAATGTAGTTTGGCTATAGATCTTTCAGGAAATGGGTAGAGCTCAGGAGATCACAGTGTTATTACAACCACATGGTTAATAATGGTTTGTAGAATTAAAGAATAATCCTCGATGAATAAAGCATTTAACTGAAGACAACTTACTCCAATAAACACATAATGCGGTAAAACTTTGAAAATGGACTTGGACAATATAATGGAAACCAGTAAGCCCAACGTGACGGAAGACCTGCCGACGTGGTTTTTGTGGGACTGGCCCGGATGCGAGATACCCGACGGCGGACGGGCTCCGGGACCCTTGGGGTGGGCCGCATACTACATCTGGGCCGTCGTGCCACCGCTGCTTGTGATATGTGGAACGGTGGGTAACGTGTTTACGGTGTTGCTGATCGCGTTGACGTTTCGGAGAATACGTTCCGTTGATGCCATGCTGATAACACTTGCTGTTAGCGACACATCGGTACTGTGGTCTATTGCGTTTCGGAACTGGCTAATCCATTTATGGGGTATCGACATTCGAGGGGCCCATGCTTTTGTGTGTAAGTTCAGCATTTTCATTTCTTACTGCAGTTTTCAGTACTCGTGTCTTGCTCTAGTAATTCTGACAGGAGAGAGGGTGATGGGTATTCTGAGGCCTTATTCCGTGTACGCTCAGGATAACCGGAAGCGGGTTCTCATAGTGGCAAGCGGCACGTTCGTCTTCCTTATGGCCATGAATTCACATCTGTTGTTCGGATTTTCTACGTCACCAGATCCGAGGTATAACTCCCCGCTATCTAAGTGTGGGATAGATGATCTCAACTATTTTGTGTTTCTGGAGAAATATTACCACTGGGTACATTTTATCGTGGGCTACAGTTTGCCGTGTCTGCTTATTGTTGTGGGAAATGTGCTCATAATAAGAAGTTTGTGGAAAAACAGATTTGAAAACAAACCTTCGACTAGCAGTGCTCTTTCTAGACAGTTGTCTAAACGACGCGACCACCAGAAGAAAAGCACTACGATAATGTTGGTGTCACTCAACGTGATGTTCTTTGTGACGCAAACACCAGCCGCCATTATATTAGCCATTGGACACTATTTAATAGAGGAGGCAAATTCGTTTGCCTGTTCGGATTTCTCATCATACAAACACAAGGCCGAAACTTTCAATTTAGTTCAATCGCTTGTGCATATATTTGTGTATTTTAACTCAGCTTTGAATTTTCTTTTGTATGTACAAAGTGGTACAAGATTTCGAACGCATGCGCACGCGCTGTTGACGTGTAACCGGAAGAGTTTAGAACGTGTTACGTCAGTGACTTACACGGAACATTCGGGAATGGAGGTGCCTTGCGTAGTTCCATCAGGCAACTGAACTATTCGTGCTGAAATTCTGAATCTCAACAACAGGTTTTTTTGTTTTGTTGTTAATGTTGTTGTTTGTGTGTAAACAGGTCAAAAATGTGTTTGGTGAACATAAGTGGAAATGTATTTTTAAAATAAAACTTACTTAATAAAAATTTATTTACGCCGATCGCATACGTTTGACATAACTGTTGGTGGTAAACGACAGTGTCACGTGTTGTATGGGGCTATGCGTTTTTGCAACGACGCACTCAGCCATTTGCTCATTCGGCGTCGGAGCATACAGATGGTTAGTTTCTATTAGTTGCCCATAGCGCAAGAAACTGGAGCGTTCACCACACAAGACAAACCGGGTTCTTTAACGTGCCCATTGTAAATATTTTTTCCTGGAGAGAACCAGTATATATCTCCTTTTAGTAATAAAGTGTTGTATGTGAAATGTTGTCTGTTTGTATATATAGCCAGATAATCGAACTGAACTCAAGTATTGCCGATTTGGTACACACACTTATGAGTACTGAATTTGTCTATGTTTTATTTGTAATTGAGAAGTACTTAGTACTTCTGTAATTATAAATATTGATGAGTACCCGGAAATATATTAAGGATAAAAACCAGACTAATCGTGTGGATTAAATATGACAATAGTTTTATGGTTCAGATAATAATTTAAGAAATGTTGTTGTATTAACAAAATGGAGCAAACAATTGAGTGTATTAAGCAATCATTTTTACATTTAAAGTTACATACATTTTCATTTGATGCTTTAAAATATCTTTATAGTAGTTTTATGCATTCACAAAAATAACAGTTAACAAAATATTTAACTTCACCGTGGCATGTAACTGAATGTATGACAGTATGTTAGTTTTGTATTGATCTACTATAAAACATGTTTGTTGTGTTAACGTGACTGTTTTTGGTGAGTAAGGTCTTTTTAAATAAATCAATGAAAAAGCATCTGTTTGTTGTCAAACATCGGGAAATATATAATTAGTCATCAGGCTACTTTAGAATGAAAATACAATTGGTCTATGTTTAACAAGTGATAGTCGTGAAAATGAGATCTTTTTGTCCTATTTGTTACTCTGTATTTGTTGAGCAGATCAGACTTGAATGGTAAAGAATATATTTATTTTGTATACTTTAATTATGCCATGTATTATTATATTAACAATAACTACCAAAGTACACATGTAAGTAAAAGTGAATATATTTTGTTCCAAAAATTTATCCAATAAATATCTAGTGAGTGAGAAGCGTTTGTTATTGCGAGATTGTGTTTGTACGGGCCATTTTGTCATAGTGCCCTTTTACTTTTAATATTTCCCATTAATGTTGAGTTAGTGTGGAGTTGACTGCAGCTTAAAACTTATTAAAACACACACTTATCATTAGTGACAGTACCAAAGGAGGGGGCTAAATATTTGCTGTAAAAAGTCTTTTTTTAATTAAAAAAATGTAATAATGAAAGTCCAAATAAGTGTTGCTAATCGTATAAACTCAGTTACTGTAATTATCCTACTTATGAAATGCTGCTGTTTTCCCGTGCAGACTGTGCTTCCTGAGGGTTTTCCCTTTCATCAGTTTAATTTAACTTACTACAGCTGATGTTTAGTGCCTGTGTTGCGGCTGTAAAATGTCGCCCCGTACTACATCGTTGTGCAGTTGTATTTTTCTGGTCATCAGGGATCATGGATAGTATGTTGTTTACATTTGAAAATAGAGTTCTGCTCATGCGTTAGGGGGG
>Ga0224511_10003743_pt1 | contig 11135 bp, 3 predicted proteins | sample SF_May12_sed_USG_2_FD_169988 | JGI IMG/M metagenome (GOLD analysis project Ga0224511, IMG submission 169988) | Sediment microbial communities from San Francisco Bay, California, United States - SF_May12_sed_USGS_8_1 | ecosystem: Environmental > Aquatic > Marine > Sediment | place: USA...
ACCCTAATACATATTTGTAATAAAGATAAACTAAAAACAATAATTGTGAATAAATATACTTTTGTTACAAATTATCGCTTATTTTAGTGCTATGTTAGTTCTCGATGAGTTTTTGGAAACCTTAAAAATGCAAAAAAAGTATGATGCTTGTATCATTTAGCTGCAAAAATGAGATATTTTGCAAGGTGTACGCTTCACTGTACATTTCAGGCCATATCGAGCTGTGTCCCCAGCACGTTGCAAACGACCTTGCTATCTTCAAGGGATTTTTAGGACAGTATGGTGACTTCTGCTTCGAGTTGGTGGACATCAAAACCCAGTGGCATAACGCACAGAGGCACTGCTCGGGTAAGTGTTGCTCTATATATTAACAACTCTGCAAGTACATGTAGCTCTTTTGCCTATAGAAGACTTTGGTGCGTTGGAGTTGATATAAAAAAGTTTTTTTTGTTTTAGTTGCGGGTAACGGATATATCGCGCATGTATCAAACCAACAAGATCAGGATTACTTTGTGCGATTCTTGGCCAACCACACATACGTTGAGTCCATCTGGCTTGGACTCACTGATTCAGAAAAAGAAGGTGCACCCGTCGAAGGCAAATGGACATGGATATCTGGTATTATTTCACCCACGCCTCGCTGCAAGATTATATGTAACAATATGTTATTTGAAAATTTAATATTTAACAACGATGTTTGTTTCTTTGACCATTCTTTCACCACCAGCAATTTACCCAATTACTTGTAAAGATACTCTGGTTACAACTTGTTAACTACACGCATAAATAGTTAATATGTTAAAATGACCAGACCAATTAACGATATATAGAAGCAAAATATGGATTATATAAACAGAGTTAATTATGTTAAAGTAATGTTTTTCTGGCCCTCAGAAATAATGAAGTATATATTGTTCATATTAAAAAAACAGAGTTCCGCTCATGCGCTAGGGGCGTCAGTGGTATGGCATCTTTCATTACAATGGTTGTACAGCTTCATAAAACCGAGGCTGTATTTTCCCATGCAGGCTATGCTCCCTGTGGGCGTTTCCTATTCTAAGTTGAATACACACTGGCGATGGTTTGTTTCTCAGGACTTTCTTTTACCAACCGATTTATGTGATCCGAATACATCTACGATTGTAGTGTGATATTGCAAAGTTGTGTTTTCTTTCAGGTGATCCTCTTACATACACAAACTTTGGCCCAGATTTCAACTCGCACACAAACCAAACACACGCCCTTAACGATTGTGTGATAATGAAGAACAACGGAGAGTGGACGGATGTCCCCTGTGGTGTCGCTCTTGTGTTTGGGACGGGATTTGGAGAGAGTCATCCTTTTATCTGCCAATACAGTAAGTTAAAGTTTAGTAGTATTTACGATTTGTTCATGAATTCAAATAAATGCCTCATTTACTAATTGGTAATGTTACACATACATTTATCAAGAAAAAGTCCGTTGTGTATAACTTCTTTTAAATTAAGCTTACACTTGAGGTGTATTCTTAATATGTATGCTTGTTTATTAGATTTAACAGGATTATCCCATAATTTATATTAACAGTCATTTAACAAATCATCATATCAACATGTCAATACATCATTATTTCATCAAACAATTCCTTGGAACCAAGTCAACGGCAATGAGAATGGTAGTTTATACCATTTCATGACCAAATTAACGTTTTGACACAACTTGAAATAACGTCGGATGCCCGACAAAATGGCGGGAAAGCTCTTTACGTCAACAAGTGCGCGTAACCAGTTATACTCAAAATATATTTAGTCTTATGGTTGGCCCAAATGATGTTGTTTGTTATGGCGTAACGTTAATTTCCACATTCTTGTCGGGCATCGGACGTTATTTTAAGCGTTCTTTCGATACGTTAATTACCGCTAGGGTAAGATATCTAAGCCTGAGCTCGAATCATTTTCTAATACAATATGTGCACTATTCTGATCACAGTGTCTAAACCTTCAACTCTGTGTTTCAGATGTCACTTCCAAACCACCCAACATATTCAATCTCGGGACAGACATTATTATTGGATAACAACTGACATCTACCTCCTTTATGGGTATTTTATATTTGTATTTGAAAATAAAACAGTAATGTTGTCGTTTTTTGTTTTAAACATACTACGAATCGTAAATACATATGGTTAAACAATAAATGTGATTTGAATACCTCACTTAAAATGCACAAATTCAAACATACACGTAAGTTAAATATTAAGTAAAAAGCAACATCTTTTGCACAATATAACAATCTCGATTATGCGTAAGTATATTTTATTACATACTACCATAAATATCAGCAAAACAAACACCAATCATTGACAACAGACAATGCCTATAATAACCTGTACTTGTCGGATATGCATTATAAGCGGCTTCTTGATGATTGGCAAACGCATTTAACAGTGATTAAGATAATTAATAGAGCAGTCAGAAAACATCGATGTGGATCATACAATAAGTGACGTACTGAATCGGATGATGAAAAATGTTCGATATAATAGATAGGTCACTTCTTTCGCAAACACTTGTCACAGAAAAAGTTACCTCTACACTCATTAATAAATGCAGGTAAGGCAACGTACACCCCTACTAAATCATTTATAAAAGTAAATCAACATCATACAGAATATATCACATCAACAATAGGTGTCAAAACAAGGAGATGCCGCAAGCAGCATTTTATATTAACTCTTCCTTGACGACATTATTAAAAGCATCAACACATACAATGCAGATGTATTAACATGAGAACATACTACTTATGTTACTTTTTGCTGATGATGCAGCATTGTTCGCATATTCACCATTTACAGCGCCGAAATATTTGGTTTGAATGAATGCAAATACATATTATAAATACACAATAAGATATGCAAAAAATATAATTAGTCATAATGTCAACAAATATAGATGCATTGTACGGCGAACTAGGTCTGCTTCCTATGAGCATCAAACGAAACATCAAATAAATACAATACTGGTAAAAACATCGTACATATGGGATTTACTTTTACAAAAATCATACAAAATGTTAAAAATTATGAAAGACAGTGGGTTTTAAAATAAAAAAAAAACTAGTCATACAACATTAAATTGCAAGAATGTGAACCGAAACAAACGTGATTAAATATATTATAAATTGAAGAGATGTTCAAAGAAAGAATGTTGTAAACAATGTAGCAATAATTTACAATGATGATGTAACAATGTCATTGATGTAACAATGATTAAACCAACCAATAAAATCCATGAATACATCACAAATAATAGAGAGAAACACAAATATATATTAACAATCTTGGTGTTCTAGAATGCACAACTAAAGTAAACTCCATACAGTGTCTTTAAACACAGCTTTTTGCGAAAATCATACCTAAATTACAACACAACAAAGAAATACAAAAAATCATTTAAAAATATTAAGAGACAGCTGTCACTCCTTACACATAGAAACAGGCATAGAGCACCTAGAACATGGGCTAACTGCAATATGAACTAGCCAGAAACAGAATATCATTTTTATCTAACTTGTCATGAATTTAAAGACACACGTTAACAGTACCTAAAACTTATTAAGTACCTAAAACCATACTATTGAAGATGGCCCAATATATGGCCCATTATTAACACACGGCCCATTATAAACAAATTCATTAATTGATAAAAACAAAACAGCATAAACAATCGCCATTGATGTTAGGATTTACTTCAAGAATGTAAATAAATTCTAATGTTGTCCATTCTAAATTAAACCCGGCATTGGAGTATGTAGTTGATTCGGAGGGTTCTGATGACACATTGCTGTTAAATATTCTTGTTATTAGTATTACCTTTCTGTAGTTTTTTTATATGCCATATTCACGCAGCCAGTTTCTGTTGAGTTGTTTTAAGTAAACATTTCGATCACTTAATCTCAAATCATTTAATTCAAAATATTTTCTGGATAATCGCACATAATCGACGGTTGTTTAAATAGATAACGAAGTTGTCCACCATTTCGTGACGCTTTTTATTAGCTATGGAATGCTTGCTTAAAAGGGATCTTTGAGATTCATCAAAATATGTTACAAATATATATCCGCAATATAAAAGATTCGAGCGAATATCAGGGTAAAAGACACTATGTGATATATTGTAGCAATCTTGAATTTCTCAAAACAAGGCTTACATCACTAAGACTTTTAACAACAATATGTCATCTGACAGAATCAACAATAAACTGCTTACTTTATGCAAAGCAACTACTAAACGAATACAGATTTTTCAGAATGCAAATGTAAACCCTATTCTAGCAGTCATCTTGGCAGTCATTCTTTAACCCGCAATATAGTCAGCCTGGTTACATTAAGAATATCAAACTGAAACATGTCCTCCAACAAAATAACGAACAAAAATGTATAAGAATTTTTTTTTTCATAAAGGACCTGTATAGATAATTTTCAGATTAACCTCCATTTGGGTAGCCATCTTGGTGCGCATTTTGAATTTCTTAAAACCCAGTCAACCCGGCATCATTCAGAATATTCAACAGCAACATGTTTTCTAACAAATTCAACAATGAAAATAAAACACTCTACTATTCTAATAACGGCTTATGTCCGAACAATTTATGGTCCGGATCATCAACGTTGCAACGTTTATAACATTTTGCATGAGGCAATGTGTGATTCAGGTTAAGTGTCAGTGAAAAAAATAAATAATAATACATTAAACGTGGGCCTTTGATGTACTGAACACGTTCGTAACAGTATATGTATTGGTTTTAACCATGCTATTTTGAATATGAAACGAATTCATAAAAAACAATTTAAGATAAGGGCGGGGCAGAGCATTACAAGCACCATGCTTGTGAATAGACCAGCGTCCTGGCAGATGAGTCCACTAAAAGCAGGTAAAGTTAAATCCCCATTTAAACAGTAAAATCCGTTTGTTTTTTTTTCTACATAGATTTCTACATTAAGATTCGAGAACAGAGTTTATAATGCAGAGTGATTAGTAACCTTAATGAAATCGCAGACAAGGGAAAATGAAAATAATAACAACAGCACCCTTAATTGTTCAAACTTTAAATGCAGTGTAGTCTTCTTGAATTAGAAACACGATATATGACGCAATGTCTTCACACCTAATAGTTTGTTTAAAAACAACAACAAAACAACGACATCAGATAGAACGTTGCGACTGGTTTTAATATTTAATTCTATGATATAATGTTGATTTCATTTTGTAGATATACATTGCATTATTGCATACAATATAAACTTTGAGTTTCATTATCTTACCTTTAATCATGATTTTCTGCTTTTATCACGCAATATGCATGTCGCTAATTACAGTGACTATTTATATCCAGATTCTTATCTACTAGTCATTCGTTTCGTCAACACCAGGATGATAAGGTAGACTTTTCACTACATATGTTTGTACGACATGCTTTTTTATTAGCAGAATTTGTTTGTTAGTCACATACGTATATCAACAACTTGTAAATTCAACTACGTTATTATGAAAACTAGGATTTTGGACACGTTAATCATAGTATTAAAAACTGTAAAATGTATATCATTGAACATACTGCCAATGAACGCAATATGATTTATAATAACTGTTTTTGTACGTTTATCTTCTTACAAACATAAACCCTGCTCCATATTATTTTTTTCCAGGTGGGCCATTGTATTTCTATGCCAGTTGGGCCTCAGTGTTGGCGACTTTGACTGCGTGTGTAACTATAACGTGGAAACTGGCGTGTACGACCACCCGAACAATCATGGCACGCCTATAGGTTACATGTATGAGTTCGACTGTAAACCTATTGGCGACGGTAAAAACCATGGCAACTTTGAACAGATCATGTTCGAACATCAGGTAAGTATTTGTTTAATCTGCTGATAAACATGTACTTTTACAGTCAATAACTGTAAAATTATGTTAACAATGATAATCACTAGCTTGAAACTATTAACTTAAAGGTTTTTTGTTACTGTGTTGTTGTTTAATATATCGTTTTAACAACTTTTGTTTTCCTTTTACATCCGTAAATTCCTTTGTTGCGTGTTCTAATCTGTTTGACCACTTTTATCCAGTATGGATATGTTGAGAATGGCGCACAGATCGAAAAACAAGTGTGTCCTGGTGATCCTCCTTCAACAGACATTGGTTGGTTGGAATACATTAGTTAAACCTATTTTTCTCGGTCAATGTACTTTATATTCTTGTTAAATGTGGTAAAATGTATGGCAGAGTTGGTGTAGGGAACGATATAACAATTTAAATTGAAGAGATGCTCAAAGAAAAAATGTTGTAAACAATGTAGACTTGGTCAAGTTTAAGGGCACTATAACAAAATGGCCCGTACAGAAACAAACACATAGAACATCACAAAATACGCAGAACAAGACGCAGACATTAAGAATATTTTTTTTGTGTTGTACAAATAAATCATAATTGTGACAGGCTATATATCACATAAGTTAGGAAATAATGTAAATTGCTCACAATGTCTTATAAAAGATACGGATTTTGTTTTATTTGCAAACGAAACACACAGTAAAACATAACCTAAAAAGAAACCACATTTTTAACACAAATGCAACATGTCATTTAACGATACACAGCTATCCATATTGATATTGTGCTTCATATAAAGTAACAACGCATGCGGCAACAAGACATACTACGACAACACCAGCAACAACAACCTCCACTACAACCACACCACAACCAACAACATCTACAACAACCACACCAAAACCAACAACATCTACCACACCAAAACCTACAACCACATCCACTACAACACCTACTACAACAACATCAACAACGACAACACCGCCTACAACGACGCGTACAACCAGTCCCCCCACGGAGCATACAACGCCGCCAACGACAACCCGTACAACAACAGAGCATAGCCAAGGTCAAACGTCCGTTCCAGAAGGTAAAAGCCATACTGTGTCATTTCATATGTACTGTAGGCATGGTTTATAATATCTTTTCGATGCTTGTATATGCATACACATGATGAAAACATATGTCCACGTTCAAAAGTTCTAAACAGTTGCCAATAATCAGGAGTAAAACATTCTTATTAAATAAGTCTTATTAAATTAACCTTATTTCTCTTTCAAATATAAAATAGTATAGGTTCACAACATTCTAACAGCGGAAGTAACATATTTTGCAAATATTAACTCTTCAACGTACATGTACTTTCCAGCCATATTAAGCTGTGACAAATGATATATCTTACACGGTTAACTCCTCGCCGTACATTTCAGGCCATATCGAGCTGTGTCCCCAGCACGTTGCAAACGACCTCGCTATCTTCAAAGGATTTCTAGGCCAGTATGGTGATTACTGCTTCGAATTGGTGGACATCAAAACCCAGTGGCATAACGCACAAAGGCATTGCACAGGTAGGTGGTGCTTAAAACAAGATGTTAATATAAAATGCTTTTGTTTCATGTTGTGTCATACGTATTCCTGTGCTGTATTTTGTCTTCAAAGCATGAGTTTTGCCTAAGTACATTTTTTATTTACATATAATTATTTGAATTTGAAAATCAAACGTGTTTGTATTATTTAGTTGCTGGCAAAGGATATATCGCACATGTAACGAACCAACAGGAACAGGACTACTTTGTACGATTCTTGGCCAACCACACATACGTTCAGTCTATCTGGCTTGGACTTACTGATTCAGAACAAGAAGGTGCAACCGTCGAAGGCAAATGGACGTGGATTTCTGGTATAACTGTCTTCATTCATGTTTCTCTACAAAGTTTCTTTAATATTATGAATAAACTATATTTCAATGATGCAACATTTGTTACAAAACGTTTTAATGTGAGACAGGACTTTAAATCACTGGCTTCTGTCAGACATATTGGCTTAATAACTGAACCGTTATTGGATAATTATTTGAAAGAGGTTGCTTGCAGGTGTTTTAAAACAAATTTTGCAAGGTGCTAATATTTTATCTTCAGGTGACCCACTCACATACACAAACTTTGGCCCCGATTTTAACTCGCACACAACCGACATTCACGCCCTAAACGATTGTGTGATAATGAAGAAAACCGGGGAGTGGACGGATGTCCCCTGTGGTGTCGCTTTGGTGTTTGGGACGGGATTTGGTGAAAGCCATCCTTTTATCTGCCAATACAGTAAGTTTAGGTGCTGTAGTATTGAGAATATTTTATATTCCTTTTTCAAATGCCTTCATAATAGCATGAGTATAAATGTTTATTTACATGGTTAAAAAAGTGGCGGTTGACCCTGCCATTCATATTATTTTAGTTGCTGTGTAAGATTTATCGTTACTTCAAATGACCTTACGCATAAGGTATTTCCCTCCACGAGTGTTCGTCTTTTAACATTACTAAACATTTCCTTGGAAACTTACATGTCATAAGCATAATAAGTATCTGATGCACACATTCATTTAGACGCTGATAACTGCTCATATTGATTCCAGTCTAGAAGACGAATGGCGATATAATTTTTTGTACCAAATTACCGCTTGAAAAAGAAGTCGAACTGTGCTTAAATTTATTTTAAATGCGATAGTGTTATCATTGTAATTGCAAAGAACTTCTCATACATACCTCAGTGCTTTATCCTATATTTCTGTGTTTCAGATGTCACCTCCAAGCCACCCAATATTTTCAATCTTGGGGCAGACATTCTCGTTGGTTGAGATGACTTAATATTTACCTTGCTTTTGAGGTTTTTATTTAGTTTTTTTGTTTGGAATAAAGCATACCTCTTGTTCAATCTCTTTGATGGATTATGAAATGTGCAGCATACGCATAATACCACTTACATTCACTTCTTTAATATACACCATTTATTTGTGCTATTTGTGTTCATACGGCCATCAGGATACATATAAGATATGGTCAGTGTAAATTGACAAGAGTGATAGTGGGATGTTGCGTGCATATCACATACAATATATGTAATGCATACACAGCACATCACTAACTACTGCGTAATCTCAATTTTTTAATCTCTATTTGCGTTATTGGAGATAATAATGACGTTTATCGCGTACGTGTAAAATATGGCCAGTGAAAAGTTTGAAAACGTAGTAGTGAGTATTCTACAAACGGCCTGTTAGGTAGGAGTGTTTCACAACCGGTCAATAGTCAGAAATCGTTTTTTTTTTCTAATAATGATTCATGTTTAAAAAAAGTTGCAAACAAATAGGCAACATATATACATGAACTAGCTTTGTGGTTTTAATTCCCCAAAACGTACGTAACAAAAATGATGCGTTTTTATTTTGTATTCTTACAAAATTTAATCTCAATAGATCGTAGACATCAGTTGAGCCCCTTTAATCACTGATGCATGGTATTTCTTTTGAATTATGTTGTAAAACGCTGGCTAAGATAGTGTTTAGTGTTGCAAAAAAGTATTTAGATACTAGGAACACAAAATATTAATCGTTATACGTTGTATATAAATCCAAAAAATATTTTTGTCGAGCTACGCCGGGAGCGGTTAACTTTATCCGTGATTACTGATAGTTGCTAAATCGCTAAATCTTATTCAGTTGTCGCTCATAGCCGGCTCATATGAGGAAGCAGTGAGTCGCTTTCAGAGTAAATATCTAGCACTAAACGCAGGAACGCTGGAAAATGGACAGACCGCCGTCGTATAATCAAATTTGTGCTGAAATATGTTTAATAAAATTACATACTTTTATTGTACATAATGTTCTTCCAATATAATTTAATTTTTATATAAAACGCCTGGAATTTATTTGAATAAACAATTGGGAAATATGTTTGTTCCTCGTTTTTAGTAAACACATCATAACAATAATATACTAAATGCGGTTTTGTCCTTTATTAACTATAAATAGTGAAGTCAAATCAAAAACATTATTTAGTAATTAAAAGGCATCCGGCTCACAATACGATCATAATTATATACAAATATAGATATATTAATGGCACATACATGTATAATCAAGTACAACTACACAAAAGAAAATATTCCGTTATAATAAATTGTTGGAATGAATAGTAATAAATGAATATTTTGGATACATGCCAATGAAAAAGCTATCCTGCATAAATCTTGTCTCTAGAAGTACACCTGATTAGGTAAACCATAATCTAAGATTTTTCAAATAACAAAAGTGATATCATAAGACAAAAGAAAGTACCAGTTATATCTACTTATTTCAGATGAATACCATCTAAACAAGTAATTTTGTCTTATATTTGAATATTTTTTCACATATGAAAAAGACATGATATTCACATTTCAAAAATGCTAAGTCGTCCTTACGTTAACAGTGTGCACATAGTTTGTCAATGATTTCCATATTCTTTCTAGAAAATGTTGATTAGTTTTGTAAAATGTAAATAAGCACGTGCATGTTGTAAACACACTTTCTTTTAATGGCATAGTACAGAGATCTATCTTTCAATTACCAAACGCCAGTTGAAGTTTTGATCATTAACACCATTAATACATCTCTTCAAAAGACGCCATTTGGTGTTGCAATAAGTTTCTATACCGGTGGTAATCTTGATTTGCAGTTTCTTGGATTATTTTAACTTCAGTTCCACGATGTTGTCATTCCCCCATTGGCCAATGACGAGTGTTGTGTTATGTTCATTGAAGAGCAGCGACACTGGCTTAGACAGCCCTTCTCTCTTGCCGGAAATCACAACCGCACTTTGCTTTCCATCCTGCGCTTGCAGCTGAAGCACGGCGCCTGTTCCGCGACACGAGGCGAACATGTGCGAGCTCGACGTGACATGTATCGCACATGGATACCTCAATTTGGCGTGTGTGAAGGTAAGTACCTTGTTCCCATCCATGTCGAGGACGTGCATCTTGTGATGGTCCTTGTCCAGTACAAAGACCCTGCTGCACGACACAACGCATTTCCAAACACTTTCATTCTTTGACCCAACGGTGTACAGCTCTTTTTCCAGTTCCCCCGACATACTGTACACGAACACTGCCGTCGGCGATGTCACGTAGAGACGTCCGTCATAATAAGATACGCCAATGCAAGGATGCTCCAGATTGAAGCTCTTTATTTGCTCCAGGTTACCAGCTCTAGCTCGAACCAGCAATATTTTA
>Ga0224511_10003744_pt1 | contig 11133 bp, 7 predicted proteins | sample SF_May12_sed_USG_2_FD_169988 | JGI IMG/M metagenome (GOLD analysis project Ga0224511, IMG submission 169988) | Sediment microbial communities from San Francisco Bay, California, United States - SF_May12_sed_USGS_8_1 | ecosystem: Environmental > Aquatic > Marine > Sediment | place: USA...
CTTCGTCGACTTGAACAACACCTGAAGTGGTCAAAATTACAACGACGGAATCCCGACTAATTGACATTGATATATTTGCAACATGGATGTCGACATGTTTCTTGGGTACATACAAGCTTCCGTAGCTAGGCCATACCCGATACCCGATTTCTGGGCTGCCAATCTCCTTGTTTCAAGGCGCTGTGTCGCTAGACCATTAGACTACTTGGAATATAGGATATAAACTTGACGAACAATTGTTGAAATAGACAGCTTGTTGGATAAGGCGACAATACGAAGTTTGTAATTGAAAATGGTCATAAACGTTGAAAAGTAGAAAATGCAGAATAAAACTGCAATGATTATCCTTATTTGGATGCTAGAAATAATCATATCAGGTACACTTTAGAATAAGGCAAACATATTTGTCGACATATATGATTTGACATAATTAAAGGGCATTTTTTATTGTCAACCGGTTTAAATATATATATAGGAAATTGTATACAAGTAAAATGTAAACTTATTTATGCTCGATTCAAGAACAACGAAATGGTTTATATTTTAATTTATATTAATAAAGTTGATAAAGTTGAAAGAACTTCAATGTCTATAAACGTGTTTAAAAGGGTGTTTGTAGTATAATATTTTTAAGTCTAATGCAGTGTACTTATTTCATTTTAGTGTTGTTTGTGGCACACCATGTGTCGGCTCAAGGCAATCCAAAACTATGTAAGTCAAAGTTTTATCGGCTTCATTGGAAACCATGTCTATTTACTAAATTAATACAAAACCATAGTTTCTTTGAATTTTGGTAAGAGAAAATGGGACTGCGTATATAATAAATGAAGCAGGTGAGGGTGTTAAAGAATGTAATATTTTTCTGTTTGGATTCATAGTATAAACCATGAATTTATTCAAACTCAGACTTGAATATGTGATAAATATTTTGGTGATTAGTCCAGTCATTACGTAGAAAACATGCTTTATGTATTGAGAAGCCTTTCCAGGAATATCTGATTGATTTACTTTTAAAAAATCTATTTAGTACTCTGAATTTGTATTGCTTGTGTCTAGTGTCGGGTATCCTTTTTATAAACGAAATTGCTCTATTAAGTATATGTTTGTAAATGGTTTTGTGGATTTATTTTATAATAAAACTTTATAATACTGGTTTGGTGTTGATGGTTTTGAAAGGCGTTCCGTTTAGATATATATCTAAAGTTGTTCTAACTTTGGATTTACAAGACGTTTCGCACTTTAGTAGGGTGCTCCAGTGCTAAGGGATTGAATGGAGTAGAGTATGTATTTCTGTAAGATAATTTGTATTACTTGCTTTATTGTGTAACTTACTGAAAATTAAGTTTTGGTCTATAATACCGTCTGTATTAAGCAAGTCGTTAAAATAAATTATGTTTGAGTTCAACCGTGCTTTAAAAAAAGACACTCATTTTTAAACTTTATGAAACGATTACCCCAGATAATTTCCTTTCAAATTTGATAGAACGTAAGTTTTTGTTTTGTTTATTTCTTTTGCATTGAGCCAAACTTCAATTAGATTTTTATAGTACTCTGGCAATGTTTAACTTCAAGATTTTTGGTACTATCAGGGTTCATGGAAAATATAAGAAAATTTGGTCCGAAAACATTTAAAAAGTAGTGTGCAATGCATTTCCAGTTTGCTTGGGATGCATCTGTAAGACATTTAACCCACTTATTTTGTTGTATAGATGTGCGATTGTTAATCTATCTATCTATGTTTAATCCACCGTCTTCTTGATCACTTATGAACGTCATCCTTTTAACTTTTCCAGGTTTATTATTCCAAAGAAATTGATATATAATACTGAATTTATTTGATTTAAAAAGCTTTTTGGTACTACTAGTGAATTGAATAAATAGTTAAATTTAGGCAAAATATATGTTATTATTACTTGGATTTTGCCATATATTGTTAATTGTCTTTTTGACCATTTTTGTATATGTTCACCGCATCGTTGAATTTGTGTGCTCCAATATAAGCGTGTTGTTTGTTTTGGATTGTTTCCAAAGTATAAACCTAGTGCCTTGATTGGTTTACTTGGCCAAAATATATCTGCTATTTTATATGTACTGTATTTATTGCGACCTTTCCACATGGCTTCTGTTTTAGATTTGTTAAGTTTGATGCCCGATAATTTTCCATAATTTTCATAATTTATTAGATTTCCGATAGTTGGCCAGAGCTTTATAAAATTCAGATGATAAACCATTTATACCGGGGCTTTTATTGTATTTAAGTTGAAAACCTGTTGTTTTGATTTCTTCGCTCGAAATAATTCCTTCACACATTGCCTCTGTATCGCTCAGTTTTGTTTCAAAGTGTGTAGTATTATGGTACGTTTTGTTATCATTATTATTGTCTGATGTTTAAAGATTTCTATAGTATTTTACCTTTTCTGTAAGAATATTTGCGTCCCCCGAAATAATTATATCACCAACTTAAAGGGATGTAATGCACTTTCTAGTCTGATTTCTAAATTATTAAAATAGTTTGTGTTTATTTCGTCTTTTTCTATAGATTCTTATTGTGACCTTATGTGTGCACCTTTGGCTTTTATATTGTACATGTTTGTAATTACTTGTTCTAAGTTTTCTTTTTCGACATATTGGTCATTGGATTTGGGATTCGGCATTTCATTGAGGAGTTTTAATTTGTTTTCTAAAAGTATGTTTTGATTTAAGTTTAGAATATTCGATTGATTCATGTTTTATTTGTTTTTTAAGTTCCCATTGATCTGCTTTAGGTAGTGATTTATGTAATTCAGTGCATTTGAAAATAGCCTTTTCTATGAGAGAAATATATATCGGGTCGTTTAAATGCATGCAGTTTAACTTCCAGTAGCCTTGTCCTCGTTTTGTGGGTTTTATTAATTTAAAAGAAATTGCCTGATGGTCGGTTGATTTAATGCAGGCGGGTCTTATATCTGCACTACTAACAAGTGGCATTATGTTTTCATCAAGTAGCAAGTAATCAATTCGACTCTTTTTAGAATTATTATGCCTTTTCCATGTAAACTGTATTTTCTCATTGTTTTTTTTTCTCCAAACATCAACACGTTTATTTGATTTTGTTAACTGCTGAAGGCCCTTGCCTGGTTTCAAATATTTTGTATTAGAGGAGTTATATCTATCAGATGAATTTAATATATCGTTCATATATCCGCCGCTTATAATTAGACCTTGTGCGTTTTCACTAAGTAGTATAATTTACTCATTCTCTTAAAGAAATTATTTCGCGAACATGCGTCATTATAATAATGCGTAAATGTTAAGTAATGTGTAGGTATTGTTTTAAATAGTTACATTTAAGAGAATGGAGCGTCCAACCGTATCAGAATGCATATCATTGACATCAAATTTAACTGTACTATGTATTAATATGAAACACCCACGGCTATTATTGGTGCCAAATGAGTGAAATAATGACCATTCACTTAATTCTTGTAGAAGCAACTTAACGGTAATACCATTGGTAAAGTGTGTTTCTTGTAAATATACAATTTGAGCCATTTGTGTATCGATGTATTCTTTTAGTCGACTACTTTTAAGTCTGTCGCGAGGCCCTTGAACATTCAAGGATAAAAAGTGAATATGATTAATCATACCTATTTATAAAATTAGATTATCATATGTTTTGTTGTTTTCTGTGTAACTACTTGGAATGTATGGAATACAGAACGCAGCGCGGCTAAGTGATGCATCTTACCGAAAGCTAAAAGTAAGCGAGCAGAACTTCTGTATAATATGTAGCGATATCCCTCATGTCCCCCAATTAACAACACCTTTAAACAAAGGTTGTCGCCGAATGTCAGAGAAATAATGTCGTCAACACAGTAAACAACGCACAAATATAAACAATATGTGCGTAACACTATAGTCACAAGAATAGTGCGGTCTAGTCAACATTTAGACAAACAAATGTAGATGACTATCGCTTCACAATCTTATGCATGTACCATTGTTTACAAACATACACTATGTGGCATGACTTTAAAAATACATCTAGTGCATGAGGACTTCGTGTTATATTTCATATTGCAATCCACTAAAATGTTTAAGTTCGCTCCTTAAACGTGTACCTTTGCCAATGGAAAGATACATTTGTCTCTGCTAAGAGAAACATAATTCCTTGATTTGTGGTTTACTAGTTAGGCAAATTTTACCTTTCAAATCCACACTTAATGAAGATATTCCGATTTGATACGGTACGTATGGTTCCGTTATACCCATAGGTGGCTCGCATCAGGTAGCAGTCAGTCGCTTGCGAAGTATGGGGACTTGTACTTGGGAACCCAGGAACACTGGTTACTGGACTGACCACCGTGATAAATCCTATTCCTTGTTGAAAAGCGGCGTTCAATTAACTAAACACTCCACGTTTGTGAAGTTAAATCATAATCACATAAATCGCAAAGAGTTTGCGCCACAATCTTAAAAACTTCTATATGGACAGTATCGATAGGTTCAATTGGGGTATATCTATTAAATGCTTCGTGTATATTTAAGCATGTCCAGTTTTGTTCCAATTGCTTACCACATTACGAAGTAGTATTAAAATATATTTATTCATTTCGCTGCGGCAGTTAAACCGATCGTATTTGGATTCTTAATGTCAACAGACATTGAGCTCACTAATAAACATCTTTATTCACGCATGAGTTACACTAGAGGATTACAAAAAATAACATTTTCCTATAAAAAATGAAATTAGTAAATAAAGGATATTTGTTGGATTTGGTAGGATACAGATTTTTGGTTTACAAGTATTCATAGAAAATCATTCTTTCACAAGACTTATTGGCACAATAATCGGTATCCTACCAAAATCCAACAAATGTTATTTTTATTTTATAATTAAAACGGATTTAAGTAGTCTCCATATTTTCGGACTGAAATAATTCCACCAGGGTAACTCAAAATCATTCAACTACGTAACCACCAGCTGAACGAGAGTTTCCTCGCAAAATAATTCTAAATTAAAAACAAACAACAAATATAGATCACAGGTGAAATGTCCTGAACATGTTTCACAATTCCAGATTAACAATCAAACACCAATATCAAAATATAAAGTAAACGACATTAAAAAGAACTTCCATTTTTCGTACGCAGATTATTACTTACCCTCTGTAGATGTGGGGGATTCCCACGCCATGAGATCATCATCTAAGCTACACTTGCACACTGCATGTCCTCATCCGTAAGAGCTTTTTTCAGCTTAGAATTATTTTCTGACAATAAGATTTCAGAGCTTAAACGTTTTCCTCTTCTATTGTTTTCTTCCTTGGACAGATGTTTCTCTTTATCCAACATAGACATTGCTCTTTCTTGTTGCTCTTTCCTCTGTTCTTGTTGTTTCTTATTCTCAGGATGTTCTCGTTCCTTCTCTTTTTTCGAATGTTCCTTTGCCTCTTTCTCTTTCTGTATTCTTTCAAGTTTCTGTGTGCTGCTTTCACATAACAGAACGCTTCATTGTTCATCGGCATACTTTGTGGACATTCTTTCACAGGGTCACTGAACGTGACTATGTCCTTGACCATTCTGATGGCATTTATTGTTTTCTTACCAATTGCTGGCCAATCGACAGTGACAACATTAGTGTTGACTGACAAACTTCTTTCAACATCTGCATTTCCGTGGAGCAGCACAAGAGCCTTTTTTGCTAGCTCAGGAAGAACTATGTACTTCCTCTTGCCACCAGAGTGTTTGCTGTTCATTACTTCTCTCCAGAAGTGATCAATTTTGGCCAGAGCTTCAAAGCCTAAGTCATCGTTTGCCATGTACATTTTCCATTCATCCTTGATGTTGACAATTGTCTTTTCTGGGTATCCAAACTGTCGTGCTAGTGGTTCAACCTCAGTGAGTGAAGTATCTGCAAATCGCTTTGATGAGGTTATATATGTAATTGACTTCAGGACAGCATTCTGTACAGGGAGTCGTTTAATCAAATACTTTGTCACTGTACAGAAAAATGACCTCACACCTAGTATCTCCATGTGGACACCAGTGCTACTCATTTTCTTACTTTCATCCCTTGTCTCACCAAGCTCAATGACATCACCTTTCAGTTGGAATTCAATTCCAAAATCAATAGACATCCTCCTCCTTGAGGAATCTTCTTATGAAAGTTATCAAAACACTTGACATTCTAGTGCACAGGATGTGGATCAAAGGCTGCTCCCTCTGAAATTCTCTCAAGAATTCTTCAAACAATGGATTAACAGACAACAGAAATAGAATCTTAAATTTCATATCTGGTTTGTGCATGTCATCTCTGATCATCTTGAAGTTGACACATTTTGGAACTGTTTTGGTGTCCTTCTCCAACTGAGCAACATAAGCACAGATGGCTTGCCACTGGTCAATTATCCTCTGCAGTGCATGACCTATGCTTAACCAGCGTACTTGTGAGTGCTTGATGAAAAGGTCTTCATTGAGATTCATATTCACCTGTATTTGCTTAAAGTCCTCCTGTCGACCTTCTGAAACTTTAAAGAGACCAAACAAACTCAATGCAAAGTCTTTTACATTTTGTCCATATTCATGTATTTATTTGCAAAATGCATTGTTCATTGTGTGTAGAAGTGTCGATATCTAGAAAACCTTGCCATCCTGGATGTGTGTCTTTTCAGAAACAGAAAAATCCGAAAAACACAAAAATATATGTTTTCTAAATGTCTGTTGCGTCATGATGTTGTAAGAGTTTTTGTGTCGTCCCTTGTGCTAGTTTTTGTACGGGCCATTTTGTCATGGTGCCCTTAAACATGACATATCTACATTGTTTGCAACATTCTTTGTTTGAACATCTCTTCAATTTATAGGTCAAATTCTTAGGCAAGATTCTAGGATAATTACAAATACAATAATTGTTTATCTGTTTATTTAAGAACCAAACCACTGGTTGGGCATAACCGACGAAATTACAGAAGGTGTGTGGCGATACTATCCTTCAGAAATTGAAATCACGTATAATGATTGGTATCCGGGACAACCGGAAGTACCTAATGGCGGCAACTGCGGGATATACTGGCTCGGCCATAACTACCAATGGGGAGACATAGGCTGCACATACGCATCAAAGGCAATCTGTGAAATGCCGTAAGACTGGTTTTAGACTCTTTTCTATTTGTTTAATATTGTTAAGTTAAAACAATACAACATGTTAAATATGTACAAGATAAGACACACTAAGCCTTTGTATGTTTTGTTGTTATGAGATTAAGATTATTGTTTTCTATTTTAGAGCAGAGAGAGAAGCAGTGGTGGGCTAAATACGTCGAGATGATTGGCCGTAACTTATACACAAGCTATACTTGGTTTTCACTGTACAATGTAAAACAAATAAACAATAAAATGATAATTGTTTTATACGACAAACAAAATATCAATATATGTTAAGGCCCTCCAGTGATCAATGCCTTGAAGATATGCAGAACGGCGACCCTCATTCTCGCCTTAAAACAAGATGTACGATAATATACTGGACTTCCTATAATATAATTGTCAAAGGACCGAATTAAATTTTAAATGAAAGCCAGTTTGTGGAAATCATAGGCTAGTCCATCTTCACGAGAAATACATCGCCATGGATCCAACAATCGTTGCCCATCCTTACTAGTCCGTATTAGACAGAACTGATACGTTCTGGTCGCTATGAAAATCTTATCAGGCTTAATTTATAAAAAAATGCATGCTAAAAATATTTATGGCTTGCTACCAATATACAAGGACTACTACGAATGAGGCCGGTTACATTGCGGTTATATTTCGGAAAGCTACTGACTACTACGAATAATATATGTGAACATATGACCAGGGCATAAACAGTTTGATTTCCGTAATGATCTGTGAGCGATAACATCTTACTATTCCCGTGGCGGTCTTCAGTGTGCTTACTTTCGCAAACACACGATAAAACCAAGTGCTTTAATAGTCTACGAAACCAATTTCTTTACAACTACGGATATCGATGAGTCAAAATGTTGAGCTACGCATAAATCAGGTTTAGGTCATGTGACTAGAGAGAAAATGCTAAATGTAGCCGTTAGATCTGAACAATACTAACACCGGTCGGGCCTTTCGTCTTTATCGCAACGCAGGTCAACAATGGTAAGCCTTGTACGGTTTGTTGGCGTTTTTTCTGCCTTATGTATTGCAAACCTCTGATAGTTGTCAACGGCAGACTTTACTTAAGGCACTTTCAAAGTTTTTGTACGTACTTTGGGTTCACTATTTTGCTCAAAGGGTTTGTTCTTTAATTATGTGCGAAACAGCATCTCACTCTCTTTGTAAGGCAATGAGTATTCTTGGCAAAAGGAATCTGTAAACTGCAGAAATATTCTAAGTGATATTAGGTGTGATATCAGTTTAGAAAAGAATGAAGAATTTGTGTGTGTCTTCTGTATTTGCTTAGTGAACACTTAGTAACTGGGCAACATGTTTGTCATTGGCAAAGAAATAATCTTTCTGGTGGTTTCTGAGTAGTTAAAATATAGCAAATGGTTTTTGTTCACAATAGATGAATTTCAATTCTTGTTTTACTTTTTCATAAAAGAAAGGAAATCAAGTAAAATGTGAATCATCGTAAATTGTGTTTTTATGAAATTACAATGTCTGTGCCATAACTGCTAATAATTTAACGAGGAAGTGTTTTGCTTAACCAAACGAAATAACCCCTTTGCTGAAACAAAACCACATCATAAGATAATGTTCAACTGTTAGTGTGCATCATGGCAAAAAACAACATGTAGAAAAATTAGAACTGGATTAATTCGTTTATCATTATCATTACAAACAAAATTTATTATCGAAAACATATATAACACAATGTTGCGCATTTACACGAAAATGTCGTTCACGACTGTAAGATACGTGTTAAATTGTTTACTTTTAACAATCATCGCTGCTATACAGCCACCTATGACGTCTGTTTGGGTGGATGGACGGGATTCCTCGTGCTTTAAGTCATTAAATAACAATAGTTTAACTATTTTCTATAATTTTAATTTAAAAACGGTGTGTGAAACTTAAAACAACATGATACATCAACACATTATCGCCATTCAATGATCCTAAATAAATCAAAGTGAATAGAACAATCGACCTTTAAATGAACACGTGTTTGATAAAAATGGCTCTGTAAACATTATGCTATGTTCCCACAGCCGATCAACTCTATTAAGCCCGATCAAACAATTGAGCACTGATCTGGCTCGGTCGGTATGAGTGATCCGGAGTGGTCGGGAAGGTCACTTTGGTCGGCATCACTCGGGCTTTCTATCCTATCATTTTTGACATGTCACAAATACGAGTATCGATCGAGTAGCCCAGCGGTCGAGAAGCGATCGTGTATTTGTCTAGAAGAAGATCGAGTTGGTCGAGAATCATTTATGTGGCGATCTAAATTGGCCAGGTTGATTTTTTTACCCGATCTGTAGCCGATCGTTCCATTTTTATTAGTTCAATTGGTTACAAATTGTTCAAGGCGATACAATGTGTTTGACTTTCTCTGTCGGCTGGTGTCCGTCTATCGTCCTTAAACTTAAGGGTGTTAACAATTTATAGGTATCCGTTCATCGTCGTTAACCTTATGATTGTCAACAATGTACAGGTGTCCGTCCATCATCATAATCCTCAAGAGTGTGAACAATATATAGGTATCCACCCATCGCCGTATAACTTAAAATTGTTCACAATATATAGGTGTCCGTCCATCGGTCCATCGTCATTAGCTTTAATATTGTTTACAATGTAGAGGCGTCTGTCCATCGTCGTGTAACTTAAGATTGTAAACAATGCGCAGGCAATAGTTCCTTATGAACTCTACTGAGGTTCTCAATCATATTCTGATGGTTTTATCACGAAAACGGTACACACAATAGTTTTATTCGGACTAAAAAATAGAGTCTAGTTGAATACTATGTCATAGTATGTTGTCAAATATAAAAAATAATGTATACATAATTCTTTAGTTTTTATTTTCAATTATAAAAGTTTTGACATATGAATATAATACATTTTATATTTTCCGAGAGCAAACTCTTTTTTAAAAAGGAATAAAAATGTTTTTTAAAATATGCATGTTTTTATTTTCTCTTGTTTACGAAACTCAACCAACTCACAACACTATAATACGCACAAATATTTAAAACACTACACAATAAAAAATAAATCTGTACTTGTCCAAAACATAACAACACTGACAAAAACAAGTATTATAATGTCAACAACAAACGAACTCAAATAGCAAACAAACAAATAAAATATTAAGATAAAGAAATGACAACAGAAACAAACACTCTGACATATATAGGCCATCAGGTTTAAAGTTTTCTTATCAGTGTGTTAAAAAATGCTATATCTGTATCTTTCTACTAGAATTATTAACTTCTTACTTTTTACCCATACTTAATCAGTTTTTGACAATTAACATATATTGCAACAACCATAAGCATAATTTCCGTCCAAACAACGTGTGAACAACATTTTTAATGCGCAGTGTAAACACAGTAGTGTACACTCAATTAAACTTCGTGTTTAAAACGTTGTTATTGACTCTTTAGTTGTGACCTGCTATTTTAGTACGCTCGGCTCCTAAATCGCAATACCGAGTTTTAAAAAATTTATTTTTGCATTTTCCGTACAACATTTTCAGCATTACCTTTTGTGAGCTTTGTGGTGTACATGTGTGGTTATTACACCTTGTACAATACCATCATCCTAGTTTTGAAATTATGTTTGTATCTCTACTGTTTATTTTGTTTTGATTATAAAACTGATGAAAGGGAAAGCCCTCAGGAAGCATAGCCTGCACGAGAAAACAGCAGCCTCGGTTTTATTGAAGCTGTTCATCAGTAGTAATGAATGATGCCACACCACTGACGCCCCCTAGCGCATGAGCAGAACTCCATTTTCAAATGTAAACAAAACATACATGTACACTCCATGATCCCTGAGGACCAGAAAAATATGACTACACAATGCTATAGTACGGGGCGACTTTTTACAGCCACCACACAGGCACTAAACACCAGCTGTAGTAAGTAATATTAAACTGATGAAAGGGAAAGCCCTCAGGAAGCATAGCCTGCACGAGAAAACAGCAGCCTCGGT
>Ga0224511_10003745_pt1 | contig 11133 bp, 6 predicted proteins | sample SF_May12_sed_USG_2_FD_169988 | JGI IMG/M metagenome (GOLD analysis project Ga0224511, IMG submission 169988) | Sediment microbial communities from San Francisco Bay, California, United States - SF_May12_sed_USGS_8_1 | ecosystem: Environmental > Aquatic > Marine > Sediment | place: USA...
ATGATTTAAAAGTTTAATAAAGAAATATTAAGATATGACAGTTGATATGAAGTTTTAAGTAATGTAATTTGTGTAATGGATTCACAGATTTGCAACGAGGTGGAAGTTAAAAAACTTTTTTATATGCTATTTAAAGATGATCCACCACAACCGCTTTCACGGATTTTGCGTATTTGATTTTATAAACAACATTGAAAAAGTTATATTCTCAATAAAATTCAATAATTCATATTTAAGAGAGGTTATAAGGCGTAAAATTGTTTTCGTTTAATTTTTTAAAGGTAATTTTCAATGGTTGAAACGAAAAAGCATCTTATAAATCACATTTTAAAAAGAAACATCTTGTTTAAATTTTGATAAAAAATACAAAAGTGTATCCCTCAAAGTAAATTACTATACTATTAACTTAAAGATGCTATGCCTGTATCTTTTATGTCAGAATTGTTTACATCTTGCATCTTAACCATATTTAAGCAGTGAAACCTACTCCCGTAAATTTATATGACAAACTGCCAAATATAGTTATTCGTGCATGTAAAAATATTACAGAAAAAAATGTTGACAATGTGTGGCCTGCAAATTCGGCTTTGTTTGGTTTACGTTTCGACCCATTGCGTTGGAACAGTTAAATAGCTTGCCTTAATGGCTTCAATATATATTTTCAGTTGACTCGGTGGTGCAGTGGTAACGCATCCGCTTTGGGTGCAAGAGGTCCTGGGTTCAATTCCCGGCTCCGGCTAGGGTTTTTATGTTTGATTATTTGTTTTGTTGTTGTTATGTTTTTACTTTTTGTCCAAAAACACATTATTTGTCACAAATATTTGCAACTCCTTTTGCAATGTTAATTTATTTAGTATACTTAACATATTGCAAGATTAGTGACCGATTATGAGGGTATAAAGATACAGACCTAGCATCTTTAAGTTTTCATAACAAAATCTAAGTACAAAAATACTCTGGAAAATGTTATTTTGACCCCAATAATTTGGCATCAGCATGTCCACTTTGTCATAAGCAATATAATTAGAAAGTTTGATAAAGAAATTTTAAGAAATGGCAAGTCATAGCCAATCGAAGTGTTTTTGACAGATATACAGTCAAAGCAATCCTTATGTATCGCCTTTCCTTCGAAAGGGCGATACAAAAACATTTTATATTATACAAAATATTATAAAAATAAAAAAAGAAATGTTTTATGACCATTTCATTATTATAGACACTACTGTAGGATCAAATTAAATATTTCTATGCAGTGCAAACTTAAGCTACACGTATGGACAACTTCAAAAATTATATTTGTGCAAAACGGTTGTACATTTTGTAACTGCACATTTTTCGCAGTTACAACCCTTTTGCATAAAGAAAATTTGTGGCTTTCAGTTACAACCTTTTGACACATATAACATTAAGATTTTTTTTCTTTAGGATATCACAACTTATCTTTTTATATGTTATGGAAGGCCTTTAAATACACTGAAAAATCACAAAGTCATTTTAAAAAAAAAGTCAGTTACAACCTTTTTGCGCTAAGCCCACAACATATTCAAGTAGACAAATCTAATCTACTAGATAAATTGAGATTGTCTGCAATTACCTACTTACATTAATTTTATTTAATTAAAAATGCAATACCAAATAAGACCGTGAAGCATGCTAATATATGTTGTACACAAACGTTTTACAAGATTGATTTAATCAAATACCCACTGCTACGAAATAGCTACAGTATTTGCAAAGTGTGGTTCTTACTTTTTTCCTTTTGCAACTGCGAACCATAAATCGGCTTTTCGTGATACATTTGTAGTGTTTGTTTGAAAGTATTATTGTTCCATTCATCGTTGGTACGTGCGTAAAAATAAATGGAAGTACGGTTGTTTTTCTTAAACCTAATCGAATGCTATCTAGACTAAATAAATTAGCATAACAAAATCGTGTTCTTAACAGGTGATTATTTAAAAGCAAATAAAATCGTGTTCTTATCAGGTGATTATTTAAAAGCAATACGACAAATATCTTATTTACATAGTAAAAAGTGTATTTTTACATTCAGAAATTAAAAATTAACCTCATAAACATTTCGTTTGAAATGAAGATAAGTCAGATATTTGATTACCTGTTGTTCTGAAATGGGCAACACCAAAAGCCAACAACACAATGAAACCAAACGAGTTCATGTTGCCAAAAAGTGATGGATACTTCTTACCGAATATATGACTATATGACCGTTAATTTATACATATTTGTATCCCCATTATACAGGTTACTACAACAAAAATATTCATAAAGCAACGTGTAGATCTATAATGATTTGATCTTTAATAAAACTGATGATTCAAATTTTAAGATATATTCGTGTTATTTGCATAACAATAAGCCTTAGAGTAATTATAACGTTATTTGCAAGACTGTTACAGCAAAAAGCTCATGCGTATGTGCATCATAGTCTGTCCCACGCCACGAGTCATGAGAAGACGAAAACAGAAAGTCTGAACATATTGCCTATTGACAAGTTTAATTTATTATATAGTGTTCTCCCTAAATATTTTAAATGGTCTGACAGCGCGTTTAGATGCCAATGCTTAATTTGAAATATGTTACAGAATATTAACTTAATGTTTTAGCTGAAACTTCATCTATAACCAGCCAAATTACCAAACTAAATTATGTTAATTTAATGTAAGAAAGAATTTTCCAAAACAAATGTGTATCCTAAAAAGTATGAATTTAAGTATATGCCTTTCAAGTTTAAGGGTTAAAATGCGTACGTAAATCTGAGGATAAGCTAGATGAGCACGGGGTAGAAACAGAAATGCCAGAGCATCGCTCTAAAATGGCCTCTGATGCTAGACCCAATTAATAGCATTTTTGACGTAACGTAGCATATAAGTTGTACACTGTCGATGTGGGTTCAATCGCATTCGCAATATTCAACAACCTATGGTCGTCATGTTTATATTACTACTTACTTCTATTATTAACTTGCAACTGGGTACGTACACTTCGGTGTCTAACTATGTTTGAAGGCTATTATAGATTTTTCACACTTCGGATTATTTTAATGATGTTTAAAGCATATACATCGATTAAGTACTGTTTTAAAATGTCATTAAGGTTTTATTTGTAAAATTGTCATTTGCGTGTCATAATTATGATAAGAAAAATGTTCACATTCCTAAGTTTTCCATTTGCGATAAAATTAACATTTGTGTTTAAATGCCATTCGAACAAACTTTGTATTCACTGGGTACAAGCAAAGCGTCACAAATTGTGGTTCTCAGCGAAGACAGTGTAGTATCAATTATTAACTTTTTCACAGAGCGCTTAGATTTCAAGGGTTAATTAGAAAGATGTTACAGTACACCAACTATACATGTACCTTATTTACAGCCTTCTTTGTTAATAACCCTAAAATAGTACTGAATTGCGTTGCTCATTTAATATATATTTGATTTTTATTTGAAATAGTGTATGCGTAAATAGATGTACAACAGTGATAATCGAATCAAACAAGATAGTTGTAACAAGAAATTAGGTAGAAACAGGAAACACAGTATATCATTTTATATGATAACAGCATCTTTATTGTCAAAATTGTTTTTAAAGTTTTACAATGATTGGCAACATAAAATCGATTTTATTTTGATAAAAACATCAAGCTGCTTTAAGAAATGTACATTTTGTGCGATTCCTAAAAGAAATACTGTAAACGTCGGTAAATCGCGTTGAAATTCCAACCGTATGTGTGAATTTAGTTTGCAAAACCCCTAATAGTTGTGCCCCACTTTTACACTGAAGGTCATATTCTTATCATGCGCACTGATTCAGATCCACAAGGGGTTAACAAAGCGTCACGGGTTGTGGTTCTTAACAAAGACATGTAGATGGATCACATCGAAAACTATGTCATGTTATGTAAACTAAACCTGTTTTGCATTGCGTAAGGACATCATACTTATACTATGCTAATTTTAAATTGTAAACTGTGGGAAAGTTCAATCTCCGTAAAACATCTTCAGAATATCATTTAACATGTTTTTAAATGTATTTATAATGTATACTGCTAAAATGGTGACTTATAAAAATACAATTTTTATGTATACGTTTGTAAACTCATTTTTCGTTGTTGTTTTTATATTATTTTAAAGAAGAGTTCTATAGTAGAGCTGGTAACACTTTAATATAAATTGTAGTTATTATAATGTTGATATTTCACGCAGTAATCATATTTAGGAGTTATTTATGCATGCTGCCATTGTGGTTGTTTCTCACAGAGAGTGTGTGTGGTGCTCAACGAAGATCACTTTGAATAAATTCAATTTGAATTTAAGTTGAGGATCATGCTGTATGTACATATTATCGGCCCCTCTTTGCCGATGTAAATTATTGTAACGAGACAAGTTCAACGTGTTAATTTGTATATGACATATGTGTTATTATTAAATTTAACACTATATATCACTTAAGTCGTCATTATTTTTTGATATATAAATATACTAATTACTGTTTAATATTTTATTGATCAAGTTGTTGAATGAATTTTATCACACACTTTTAAACGTTACACAATTAAGAAACTAAATGTTGCGTATAACTGTTACATGTATACATAAAATAACGGGCTTAACGATTAACATTGTCACATAGTTCATGTTCTCAAAAACAACACAAGCAGTACAGCTACTTGGGATTTCATCATCAACAACGACGCTGCAACTTGGTATTAATATCTCGATATATGTTAATGTGCACCCATGAACTCAACCTACAATAACCGCGAACACTTTCGGGTGACCTTTTTCATCATTTTATGTATCATCGTCACTAAAATAACTTTCAATGCACGCATTGTTAACGTTAGAAAGTTCGAGTCAGCAAGATAGGTATCCACATAACGCTCACATTCACTAGCGAACTTTTCCGACTGTGTTGTAAAAATGACCGGTTGCTTCCATATATATCGCAAAATATTTTTGTCGCGATTTTTAGTCTTCAGAAAATATGGCAAATTAGGGTTCAAACATAGTATTGGACATTCCTAGTACGTTTAATATGTTATGTTCACACATGTTTAAACCTTCTTCCAACCCATATCCAAATTTCGCACATATTTCAATGGTATCATACTACGTCACGAGCACCTGCCAAAAAGATCCATCTCGGACTTTTTTGTAAACAAACCCGTCGCATCAAAGGTAAATTTTAATTTGTCTGTTTGAAATCTTCGTAGCTGAAAATTTTCTTGAAGCGCAACACATATTCATAAGTCTCAATTTTATTATTCCGAGAAGCATTTCTTGAGAGATGCGACAGTTTATGAGTTTATTCGGTTTTAATTTCTTTTTTGAGAGATCCATCTAGGACACAGGGCAAAAAAATACATCGATGCCGAGTTCTGTCTATGCAGCCCTTCATTTTTTATAGCCGATTGTAGCCGATTATTACACATATTATTAAAGTAATTTTCGACATTTGATTTATGCACAAATGATAGTTTGTTTACAAAACAAGTCCGCTATGACGTAGTATGATTGTATTTATGTCGACTGGATGTAAAAACATTTAACGTGCTTACCAGCAGACCCTACTTGTCCCTACTTTTTGTACCAGAGCCATATATTTGTTTTATTGAAAACAAACCTTATGTCTCTACTTTTTACTGTATCATTTTGTCATATTAAAAATTCAAACTTTAAGCATACCCTTTTTATTCAATGTTAACATTATGTTTCCCTTTCATCAGTTGAATAAAATAGTTATGTGCTAGTTTGATTAAACATTTCGTACATTTAATTTTTTTTAAATGACTCTTAACCTCGATCAATCGCGTTAAAATTCCTATTGTAGTAATACTAAACTAAAACTGGAAATGCATTGGTTTTATCTATCGATGCAAAAAAGGAAGAAAATAACCCCCTGCTACACGTATTCATCTGCAAACACACTACATTTTTACAACTTTTCAATATTGTCGAGCCCTACTTTTGCCCTAGTTTTACGACTCTTTGATTTACAAAACAACGTACTTGTAAGTCAGTATGTACAAGGGCATAATTCAAGTACGCGTTTTCTATAATAATATTATATTTGCATGTTTGACAATATTATACATCGTCGAGGTTTCTAAGACATGATTTTGCTTTAGTTGCCTTCCAAACTCATTATGACAGTGCATATGCATTAGTATATGTGTTTACATAACATGGAAACCTGGGGAGAAATGTATCAAATGGTGTCACTGAACGCATACGCTACACCCGTTGTTCCTGTAACTGGAGCAAATGTCATTATGTTATATGTTGTAGAGCCAATCTTCTTATTTCCCATTTTGTTGATATTTCAAGTTTCTATAACAACAGTATGACTCAACCAATGCATATCATTTTTGTGCAAACCGTTATGTGAGAAACATAAATATTTTTAAAACACAGTTTATATCTAAATAAGTTGCGACGTTGGAAAAAATTTCATTGCACAACGTATGCTACAATATATCAGTTTATTAAGTTGACACCTTGAAAAATGTAAATATCAATGGTAGGTTTCTTAAGAAGTTGATCTAGAAATGTATATTTTGAAGATATGTGGATACCCCGCATTTATGTACGCTGAAAAGTTTTAATGCTACGTAACATTTGGATTTTTCTCTAATTGGCCTAATCAATTCGTCTTGGAATGATCATTCAGAATATATAGTGTAAAAGTCTCTATGCGCTTTTTGATATACATGTATATTGGTCTAAAATGACTAAGTTAACATGTAAGTCTATTGGACAAAACAATGATATAATTTTATCATAACCTAGGAAGCTTTTGTGCGTAGAACAATTTATTTGTAAGTGAAGTATATCTCTCTAAAAAAATAACACCAACAAAGTTTTACAGAATTTATTTTTCACGAACAGAACAAAACATATTGGAAATACATGTAGATGTACCAACAAATAGTTATAGTTCTAAAATCAATTCAGTTCGAAATAATAATCAAATACAAAAGTTGATCATCTTCACGTTTCTGGTGTTCAGTTCTCGTCAGAAATTATTGCAAATTAGCATGTGTTTTAATAAGTCGAAACATTGTCTGTTCAAAAGAAAGAACTTAGATAAAACGTGTTACATGAAGCAGTCTGTCATCTCTTCAAACCGCTAATAGCGGCATCATGTGATTTCAGACCAAGATAGAGGGATATATTCAAACATTATTATATAGGAAATACAAAAGCAAAACAATAACTCGGTAGGAGTGGTACTGGTTTATGATTTTTATAACAACATAAACATAAAAGCAGATTTTATTTAATGGTATTCTCTTTGAAGATATGTTTAAAGATACACTTAATATTATGCGCATTTAATATCTCGACTATATAACAACAAAGAAACACAGCACACAAAAAGCCTTTGTAAACTTTTACAGTTAATACAATATTCTCTAAACAGACCAAATGATAATAGTCTTAGAAAGAAACAGGAAAGGATGAAACCACCGTATCACATAATCCGTATGAATTATTATAATACACCGTTAATCTAAAACCTTATGTCTTTTAATACAACTAGTAATTAAGTTAATGTTTTCAGCTCACACTATGTGTTTCAATGATGTTTATTTTCTATTGAAGAACATTGCTTTATCATAATTATTCAAGGTTCACCGTAAATTGTTTTGGATAACTTGTTGCAGTAATTCAACAAAATATGATCTTTCTATATAATTTATACACTGTGTGCTTAATATTGGACAATTAATACATAATTATGTCGCGTGTCCTGCAATACGATGTTTTGCTTGTACTGTTACGATCTTCATTATTTTTATATGGACTATTAACCTAATTACGCATCTTCAAAATTACGTTTTCTAGAGTACATGTAGGACCATTTTTAACACTTAAGCAATATGGTCAGAAAAAAAGTAATGTTAACTCAATGATTATCCTAATCCGTTTCAAAGCTACTCGCTGTCAAATATTAATGAAAATTTACAACACACTGTTACCGATTATATCTTTGAAGAAAATGATATTAATATATTAAATACAAACAAACTGATCTGTTTTAAGCATATTTCTATACACGAATATTAAACTTTTAATAAAGGAATATTATTTTATTCTTACAAAGAGGACTTTGACAGCTAGTAGCTTTAATTTTGTCACCACTTTTATTATACTGTCCCAAATTCAAAACTACAAGCATATATTCATTATTCTAAACAAGTATGTGTCCCAGACCCACAGCAACGAATGCGATCAGCGATACCAGATTAGCGGTTGCTGCAGAGAAAGTTATGGACAGAGTCGTCGTCCCAGTAAGAGCCGGACTACCACTGTCGATGGCATGGATCACGATGGCGTAGGAAGACGTTGTTGCTTTGTCTAGGCCGTTGGTGGCAGCCACAGTCACTATGCCAGTTGAACTGCCAATAGCGAAGTCGGTGTTGGTGTTGCCGGCTACAAGTTTAGGGTGATACGTATTTGAATTGAAAGATGTAGTTGTAGTAAAAAAACTGATATCGGTTTACAACAAAGAAAAGCCTCAAACATTTATATCTGAAATATATTTTGTTTCAGGTTAGAAATATAAATTTCAACGGGAATTTACAATATTTAACTGAGAAATATGCTGTTTTACCAGAATATATATTTTAGTGTTTAATGATAAGTTCACAGACATATGTCCACCTTATCGTAAGTATGTAAACGTCAAAGTTTCTTTACACAGCGACACTTACAGCCAAGGTGGTAACCAATGACGTTGTTGGCTGATGTGCCATCGGCGTCAGTAGCAGTAAGCGTTGTCACAGTGGTGCCTGGAACAACAAAAAATGCTTGTATTTAAACTTTCATTCAGTGTGTGTGGCAAAAACGTTATGATTATAGTCCATGTATTTTGATATTTCTGGTTTTTGTTTTATTTTGTTTTGAGTAATGCATTTGTATCGCTTCTATTTCATATGAGCTTTATAGAACGGGTTGCTCTGCTGTGGTGTAATTTGATTTTTAAACAAAACATTACTACATTTAAAAGCAGATAATATTTAGACAACATATGAACCTTTATACGAATAGTTAGCTATGTTTACGCAATAAACATAAGCTTTTGTAATTTTAAAACATGGCAAGAATGCCCATGTTCCATTGTGTTCCTCTTCTTTTAAGCAGACGTGATATTACCTTGGGGAGATTTATCAGCAACTGATGCAGACAGGGTGGCAGCAGAGAAGGCGGGTGTGTTGTCATTGACATCAGTCAACTCGAAATACACAGTCACAGTCTTAAAGGTGGAACCTGAGTCGTCTGTACCGCTGTAATGTACCAAAACCGATACAACATAATATACATGTATAGGAAAGACAATTATATACATGTATGTATCAATATAACGTTTCAATATGTCTTTTGAAAAAGGTGTTACATGTATAAACATTGATTCCACACCATAATCAACTCTAGTTAAATTAAAAATTTAAAACAGCTATGCTTAATACTTTTGTTTAAAGTGTTAACGTTTTCAATTTGCCATAAACTTAACTAAGTGTTGAAAACAGGAATTAAGAGACCAAATCGGGTTAACTATCGAACGATGTTTTAATAGGCTTGACGCTTTGCATATCCAGTTTTGAAATGTGTATAAATTTCTTTAAACGACACAAAATATAATTGTGACGATATAAATTACACCACAGTCTTGTCCGTTAATCACATTTTGAAATTGAATGTGTTTTTAGAGACATTGTATGACATTAACATTAAACAACAATGAGCCATTTAATACATTTGCGTCCATTATGTATGTTAAAGCTAAATGGTTTATTTTTATTTTTTGCACAACATACATATATCGGTATTTTAACAAACGAAATTTAAATTGGGATACACATGTATTACGAAATTGTTATGGTCGCACCATAATGGTATACAAATATACAAATACAGTATATCAGTCGGTGTGACCATAAATTATACTAAACTATCAATACAATCATGTTATACTCACGAAATCAAAAATTCGTAAGGAATAGAAGTCTCATAATCCAAAGCTTTGCCAGCTGCTAATGTAACGATTCCTGTGGCTGCGTCTATAGCGCCAACAGAACCAGTGCTGGAAATTAACGCATAGGCAACAGTTCCCGAGGCTGTAGCAGTGGCCGTGAAGATAGTATCCCCTACAGCCTTTGAATTTTCTGCAATCGTTGCCAATGTGATATCACCTTCTGCCCCACCATCTGCAGTTCCCGGTGAAGACCAAGCAGTAATAGCAGCATCTGCAACGTTAATGTTTGTAATTGTGTTGGAGATTGGAATGTGTATTTAAAAGAAAAATAGAAGAATGCTTGCACACACACAAATATAATTAAGAGATGCTAGGTCTTTATCTTGATAGCCGTATGATCGGTCACACATTTTGCAATATGTTAAGTATGTAAAATGAATTAGTATTGCAAACGGAACTTTCGTAAGAAATAAAATGGTTTGGATAAAAAGTAAACCACACCAACAAAGAAAACACATAATCAAACATCCTTGCCAGAATCAGTAATCGAACCTGGGACCCCAGTCCGAGGGTTTACGTTTGGGTCACCGCTATGGTATCAACTCTTATATACGAGAGGACAACTATAAAGATAAAATATTTAATCAGTTTCATGTTGTTTTATTGTCTGTGTTATGTGAGTTTACTGTTGTCGGCCTGTGTATGAACATTTACTGTACGAAACTATTATTAGCAGTTCTTTGTTGTTTTCATCTTCATGTTAACCTCAAAGGTGACATTTAAAACTGCGATTTAACCATGCAATACACCACACACGTTACTTTTAACGGTACTCAAATAACTCATATTTTGTCGCATAATTTCTTTGCTCGCGCAGATAATAATTGTGTTGGGGTAACCCGTATTAATACCCTTGTGTTCTTGACCACAGGATGTGACAGGTTGGACTAACATTTTTATGTATGTAGATCATTTTAAGAAATGTAGTGTACATCAGTCTTTTATACTTCGTATGACTCTTGGTCCGAGGGGTATATAGTACCACTGCATAAAAAGGGTAGCGTCAATGAAGTTAATAATTACAGAGGCATTACCCTATTAAGCACTCTTGGTAAATTATTTACTAGAGTTCTAAATAAT
>Ga0224511_10003746_pt1 | contig 11133 bp, 9 predicted proteins | sample SF_May12_sed_USG_2_FD_169988 | JGI IMG/M metagenome (GOLD analysis project Ga0224511, IMG submission 169988) | Sediment microbial communities from San Francisco Bay, California, United States - SF_May12_sed_USGS_8_1 | ecosystem: Environmental > Aquatic > Marine > Sediment | place: USA...
TGGACCAGGAAGTGGGGAAACAAGCGAAGAAATATTGAAGGTGAGTGAATATTTATTCAATGTTTATACAATATATTCATTGAAAGTTAAGGTATATATACTAGATGAGTGAATATTGTATTCAAGGTAAGTGAATATCAATGTTTATGACAATGTATTCAGGCAAAGTAAATAAAAAATGGGTAACGATATTTACCGAACTGAAGATATGCATGTACTTGTTCATGATAACAGTGTACTATTAACAAAGACTTTGGTAAACTAAATAACAAATCAAATGTTAGGTGAAATAAAAACAAATCAAATGTTTTTAATATTATTTTGACCAGAATTGTTTCCATATTACAATTTAATTATAACTAAACAATGAAACCGTCTCCTGTCAATATGGGCAACTGCCAAGTATAGTTATCCATGCATGTTAGTTTGCTTATTTGTGTTTCGAACAATTACGTTGAAACACTTTAATAGCTTGACTTTAAACGACACAATCAGTTGTCTCGGCGGTCCAGAGGCAACGCATCAGATTGCGGTGAGAGAGGTCCCGGGTTCGTTACCCGGCTCTGGTAAGGAATTTTATGTTTGCATTTTTGTTTTGTTGTTGTTGTGTTTGTACCATTTTGTCCAAAACACATAACAAACATTTTGAATTTCAATTCATTTAATACACTTAACATACTGCAAAATGTGTGACCTTAAAAGGGTATCGATATACAGATATAAAAATTATGATTAATGAGTTCTATATGTCTGTCTTGGACACATGAAACAAAACCTTTTAAATGATCAACTTCAGACGCATATCAGCCCCGACTCTGTTAACACGTTTCAGAATACAGAATTTTTCATTACATATTGTTCCCGATGAAACACCATGAAAAATCGTTTGTAAATACTGGTTTGCATCCTCGGATACCCAGGGGTGGTTTCGCTCGCTACATCGACCCCTTGGACAATTAGTTGAATTTCCTTCGATGTACCGCTGAATGAATACTATAATTTAATTGGTCGCATCATCTTTTTCCGATGAGCAAGATGACCAATGAAAACAATTTACCTATGAGAGCGGTTATCTGATTGGACCGCACATTATAACGCTTCGCTTCGATTTTGGGCAGCAGATTCAAAGCTTTTCTAGCTAATTGTCCCACGGGTCGATGTAGCGAGCGAAACCACCCCTGGGTATCCGAGGATGACTGGTTTGTAAACAATGTCAAAATATTGGTAAACTATTTACACGGTTTTGCGTGATACTGGTTAAAATGTTTATCACTATAATTCAGAATACTGGTTTAACGATCGTAACCAACGCAGTCGTCTCAAGTTCTGAACTTCAACGAACGACGGACACCTGCGAATCGTCATCAAGCAAAAAACGTCGCAAAAGAAGTACCGACGGTAAACTATTGCATACACTATTTTAAAAGTGAGAAGAGTATTAACACTATTTATATACTTATCTTGTATAACGAGTATTTCAATGTATAAAAAGATGAATTCCACATGCTTTTTGATACAGTTTTATTATGCATTTTATATGTCATAGCAGTATTTATGCAAACGATTTTAATTACAGTTTCCATTTATATTTTCGCATTCACAAATTGCAATATTAATTGTGTTTCATAGATTGTGAAGCCGAAGAACCGTTATGCTGCATGGTGGGGTTTGAACAGGGTGACAACGTTCTTGAAGAATACGAGTTCAAAAAGGTTTGTGCTAAAAGGAGTAAGATTATTTGGAGCAAGTACAAACAATTATAACACATAAGTTTATTTAGGTCGTATAGACAAAATAGTCTATACCGTAATTTAATAGTTACATTAACATTAACTTTTACAATCTTTATTTTTTGTTAGAAATTCAGTTATTACTCTAGCCGAAGTCATACTGTTCACACATGGTTAAAACATTGGGTTGTCTGGTTAAATGCGTCTTTAACTGAACTAATCCTGTTATCGGGGAAAATCCAATAACACTATACATCATCGCATCAATCTGCATGAATGAGTTCACTGTAGACAGTAAATATGAAAATGAGGTTTTATCGTCATCTTTATGTGAACTATGTTCGTATTGTGGCCATGTCTGTTTGTTCCAGGCCCATGTCGACCCGCACACACCAGAGCCGACAGCTGAGACCGCGTGTTACAACATCGCCATTAAGTTGGCGAGAACTAGACGCTTCACCATGAACTGTGTCGTCGGGTTCTATTCAACATGTGTCAACACTATCAAAAGCTATTTTGAAGGTAACATAAAAGAAAGTTTCAATGGAACAATGTTAAAGACCATTGACTGTTTGTTTACATTTGAAAATGGAGTTCCGCTTATGCGCTAGGGGCGTTAGTGGTGTGGCATCTTTCATTACAACTGATGAACAGCTTCAATAAAACTGAGGCTGCTGTTTTCTCATTCAGGCCTTGTTTCCTGAGGGCTTCCCTTTCTTCAGTTTAAGAAAGTGCATATAAATGAGTTAAAATAGTACTTTTATGAATTCATTAAACATAACAAACGTATAAATGTTCTCATCATATTGACATGATTATATATAAAGAATTGTTTATTAATCATAACATGTTTAGTGTTTCAATTGAATAATGTAGAACTCTAATCTAGGTTTGCATGTTTCAGCTTTCGATCCTTACATATTGGTTTAAATAATTATATATTTCTGGTCCTGACATTTTGTATGCTGTTATATTTAAAAAAGAGTTCCGCTTATGCTCAAAATATAACTTCACAATAGTGTAAGACAGTGCAACATTTTACTGCCTTCACACAAAAACTTTACTTCAGATGTATTTAAAGTCAATTAATCCGACAAAAAAAGTTACAAGTTTTGCATTCATATACCGAAACTTTACAAAAAACACCCAAATGATTTAGATCCTCTCATTCTCGGGGAATCGGTTGCAAGTGGAAGATCAGTTTTTGACGATGATCAATATAATAGGGACGTCGCCTCTCTTCATTTATTCAAAATGAATATCCGGTCCCATTTTGAAACATCTTTCTTCTTTGAGGAACGCCAACTTGAGTAAGTATTGCATTAAATGGATACACTTCTTATTAGGTTGTACGTACATGTACAATTGTTAAATATTTCATTCATTTTACCAATGTTAGTATTTTGTTGCGTAGTATTTTTGGTCCTTATGGACTATGTGTTGTGTTTGTTTTACATTGGCAATAGAGTTCCGCTCATGCGTTAGGGGCCGTCAGTGATGTGGCATTTTTCATTACTATTGACGAACAGATTCAATAAAACCGAGGCTGCTATTTTGTGCAAACTCAGTGCTACCTGAGGGCTTACCTTTTTCTGAGTGGTTCCCTCCTTTAAATCTTATTCAGTCATATTGTTGACATAAACATACCAACACTAAACGTTATTTATCTGTTACTATCAGTTAAACAGAACAAAAATCAAGGTTTGTTTAACCACGTTATGAATTTGGTGTTTTGAGGCATTTCCCATGCTTATATATTTCTAGATGTTTTACATGTTACAACCAATAGGTACACAGAGTTATATTAAAAGGTTTCATTTCTGTTGGAAGATATTGAAGGTTAGGTCCATATTTCTGGTAGACTGACTGGTCTTATTATTTACAAAATACAGATTTTCAATGTGAGTCTAGTAATTCGTCTTTTACTCTTAAACTTCCCTTGGGATACAAAGCTTTAGGTGATGAAAAAAGCAATGTGTTATTGCTCTTAAAACGCATTATCAACTGCGGTGCCGTATATATCGTATTCTGATTTAATATTTGCACCCTCCCTCAAAAGGGTACAAACGCAATGGCTGTACTGAATTTGCATATTTTGCTTAACCCGTGGCCTTTTGTTTTTATAATGAAGATGAGCCCTCTGCGTCTTTCAGCGGCGATGGAAATCTATCACTACAGAAATTTCGTTTCCAGGATTCTATTACTGAGTGGCTTGTTCAGGCTGTCGGTAAGTACCACATGGTATAAGGGAGAGAACCATATTTTGTACACAAACGCGAACTTTGCGGAACTACATAGTATAAATAAAAATAAATAAAAATAAATAAAAAAATAAAAAATAATGCCGGTTAAGTCAGTATCTTAACTTAAACTTTATTTCCACTTAATGCGGTGTTCTTCTTCCGTTTCGACATCGCTTCAAAATTGGGAATTGTAACCTCTAAAAATAAAGACGCCCATATACTTGAAATAAAGAAATTGGTAATGGTCGCTGTTTTATTACTATAAATATAAATACTTTGATGCCAAAACATTCAAGGTCAAGGTCACACTTTGTACCATGAGCTACTTCATTGTCTATTGGGGTATCATCGCTTAAAGGACATACTTATAGTACCTGTTTGTGCTTGATGCTAGATGACTTGAGTTGTCGTCTACATGCATTTCTTTCTTTTAGGTATCACCGAAGACCAAGGAGCTTGCATCGCAAAGCCGAGTGAAGTTAGAACCTTTAAACCATTCTTTATACAACTAGAGCTCCCGTACAAAGCATCGCGCTTTGAGACGATTTCCATACGGGCGACAATCTTCAACTACCTGAATGCCGATCAAATTGTATGTATAAGGGTGTGGGTTTTTTTTGAGGGGGGGGGGGTCAAGCTAAATGCCTAAAGAAGACACAATAATTAATATTTGATGTTCATTTCTAAATGTTTATGCACCTTGGTGGTGGGTTGTGGGATGATTGTTATTTTAGAAACTTCAGCAGAAAAACATACCGCCATTATGTTTAATTTATTGTTATTACGTATTCTGATTGCGAATAACGACGTCATAGTAGATTCCTTCCTTCAATACAAGGTAGGTCCACTTTCTTTCTTCTTCTTCTTCTTCTTTCCTTATCTATCAAGTGGTTATGACACCATTCTTCCCTTTTTCCAGTTTAATTAGGGGTTTAGATGGCAGCGTGTGTGGTTGTTAAATTTGTTTGGTGTTTTTATATTTTTACTTATATACATGTAGTTGCATTACTGTTACTTTTAGGCGGTATAATGAATGTTCTTCTCGAAACGGTTTAAGGGCAAGGTCACACTTGAAGGTCAACATTGAAACTAGCACAGGTATTTGCTTGAAACTTTAAAGCTATATGACGTATCACAAGTAGGACATGCAGGTCAAGTTTTATAACTCTGTATTGCATTTTGACAAAGTCATGCCCCCTTTTATGTATTTTAATTTTCTTAAAATCAATACTAGTAAATATGTCAGGTTCGCACTATAAAGTTTATACAAATGGAAAGATTTTCTTCAAACATAACTCAAATGTTCACCCCAACTGGGCATTGTGCAGAACCCATCTTACCCTTGTACCAGCTTTGTCAAGGACATTAGTAGGGGTATGAATCGCATTCAGCGATAGTTCTAGTTATCCTAAGCTCTTCTGCCACATACCTGTGATGATTTTCAAAGGCAGAATACCTTTTTGCTAAGGATTCTCTTTAACTTTCCTACTTTATTTTAATACGCTTTCATTTCCAATTCTCATCAGTTTCTCAGTCTTGTTAGACCGGGTAGAGAGAGAGAGAGTAAATGAATTTTATTTTCGTTTTCTTCTCCAATAAATGTTGAGTGTGAGGTTTGCTATAGCGGAGAACGGGTTTAAACCCCCTATTGACAGTTCCAAAGGGGTAACGCAGCATCTAATAAATAAAATTAATTATACTCAACAAAAAATGAAAACAAAACTGACACAGGAAAGTTTACATATTATTCAATGTTTAGTCATTTTGTCAAAACTCTGAAAAAGCCCTAGTTATGCATGGAGTTTAATACGGCCACATGTAAGTGAAAGGTATACTTTAAGTATACTGAAACAAAAAAGTTTAGTCAGTATTTTGATATATCGAATTTTATCTCTAAACATGATGTAACATTAACAATGTATGAACATAATGTGTGTATATCAACTTTATTTAATAATATCGTAAGCACAGAGCTATACACTTTAACAAGCTTGCGCTTCTTTAATTCTATTTAATGCACGTGCAACATATGCTCAGAAATACTAATTTGTCAAATCAAGTAAAATTATCAAAACATAAGGCACATGTTCCCATAGATAAGAAGTCTTCGCTTTAATAAGTCAAACTTGCTGTTCTAAACCGTACGCCGTTCTAACGTTTCGTTATTTGATCGGCAAAAGGCATTTAGTATCGTTTACGACGAAACAAACGCATATAACTATACACAACAGTTAAATGAACAGAATATTTATCGTCCCATGATTCATTTAAATGAAACTGGGAGTTTAAACGACAGACAATATTCAGGTAGACCCCGTAAAATGTCGACACTTTAAAACTGATTTTTTATGCGGTCATCATGAAATAATCGTTCTCGAAACCTCCGAAAAGTAGTTTGCTGTTTGCCTGATGCACTTAAAACCAGAATTTGTTCTAAAACAGCGAGGAATCGTTTTGTCTGAACGTTTCTCAAATAATCTGTCAATTTGCATTTTTAAACGTCACAGTGAAACGCATTAATTGTTTAAAACATGGATAAAGTAGCAATGTTCATTTTTAAGTAGTATTGGAATTCCTATTCAAACTGATGTATGTTACTTCGTTCCATCAATTTTCTTTATCAAAAACAACACACATCATTAGACGTTGACAGACTAAACTTTTTGTTTCAGTATATATTGAGTTCTGCTCGACCGCGTAAAACCGTTAAAATTGTTTTGTCAATAAATAATAAAAAACAATTAAGGAAAAATTACTGTAAAATGGTTGTTCTAAGTTTACAAAGCAATATCTTACTTTTTATATTTTCAACATCTGTTCATTGCTTGTTTATGGACATGAGAAAATGGTCATGTATAGGCATTTAGCTCTGCCCCTCCCTTCCCCTTAAAGTGAGGATGTGTTTTTTCCTTCAACTTTGATTTTATTCTAAAAAAACTTTTGTAAATAAAATATTATCTTTGCAAGCCTTTACCGTTTACTTAGTAATTCTTAAATCGTCAAGATGATAAAGCCGCACGGTAAACCTAATTTTAAATAGCAAACTTGTCTGTTTTAATCAACTTTATTGCCTTTAAAGCTTTATGTAACACATCTAGTAGTTCAGTAAATTCACGGTTCATTGGCTAACAATACATTGAATCATAATTTTATGAACAGTGCCAGGTCAATTTCTCATGGCACTTTTTGTGGTCGCATGTTTTGGTATTCGATGAAATGGTCATGTTAAACAATTGTTTATCCTGGATAAGTAAAGATACCTCACTTGTAAAATCAGAATTTGCCCCGAACTACATCATTGTGTAGTCATATTTTTCTGCTCCTCAGGGATCATGGAGTGTACATGTTTGTTGATTACATTTGAAAATGGAGTTCCGCTCATGCGCTAGGGGCGTCAGTGATGTGGCATCATTCATTACTACTGATGAACAGCTTCAATAAAACCGAGGCTGCTGTTTTCCCGTGCAGGCTATGATTCATGAGGGCTTTCATCAGTTTGTTTTAGATCTTTTATTTCAACAGAATCACTTGTTTGTAACACCCTGTGCGATTTACATAGTTCCTAATCCAATGAGCAACCATTAAAGATTCTTTATGAAAGAGCTCAACAACTTGTTTCAGGCGAGAGTATATTTGAAGGGGATAGACGGTATTTGTTATGGAAGTTCACCTGGACAACAATCGGAACCACAGACACTAACCCTGGTATGGTTGTTGGTTGGAGGGTAATGTGCTCTAAACTCTCATAACGATATTAAGATAGTAGCAAATATACCAAGCCAAACTTCACTCACACACACCGCACAATGACATGTATTGAATTGCATTGACATACAAAATGTCTTTTTTAAGTCAACGTGCTGATGTGAGCTTATTTAGGTACAAGATGTTGAAATGCTTTTACAAAAAATGACATTATTTGAAACTATATACAGATGCCAGCTATTGTTATTACTGGAATTAACAAGTATCTGTAACTTTACCCCAAAAAACCTATAGGCGTATATTGGAACCAGCTGGTGATCGGTCGGTCGGGCGATCTGTTGCAGCTTTCTTGTCCGGAGCATAACTCTGACACAACAAGAGATAACTACTTCAAACATTGTTAGTATATCTCATTGAGCAGAAGCGCAGCACTTGCAAACAACAGTAACTCGCCCAAACCTAATATCGGAGATATTACGCTGTGTTTGTTTTACATTTGCATTTTCCTGGATATCTCTGTGTAGGTAAAAAGAACTCATTGGGAAGAAGTACAGTGCCAAAAAATGCCTGACTCGGCCTTGCCGTATGGCGGAGTTACTGCCATTTGTTTATTTTACACTATGAATTTTGACATAACGCTGGAACTACAAGAGCTATCAATATCAATTTTGTAGGTCGATATATCTCATTGAGGTTATATGCCGTGCAAAGAAAATGTATCTCTTCCTTGCATTATATCTGAGTTATTGCCCTTTGTTTATTTTACACTTTGATCATTGTCGATGACATATCTCTGTGACTGCAAGAAATATCAATTTTTAACTGTGTAGGTAAGAAGTGCAAAAACGTAACTCTGCTTTGCACAATGTTGGAGTTACTGTCCTTTGTTTTTACACGATGATTTTTGCCCGCGACATAACCTGAAATTTGTAAAACGTATCAACTATAAACTGTGTATGTCGATATATCTCACTAAGACAAAGTGCAGTGCACAAGAACCATCCCTTACTATATTTTAGAATTAGTGTCCTTTGTTTATTTTTACACTTCGAACGTTGCCCGGGACAAAACATGAGAACTAATAAAAGTATCAACTTGAAACTCTGTAGGTAGACTTCATCTCACTGAGTAGAAGTGAAGAGCATAAGACAGGTTTGTTACCGGTCTTGAAAAGTGCTTAAACGATCCATGCCTTGATCAGGGCTTGCATTGAGGGTCAATATGTTTCTGACAAGCTCATGTCGCAGATATTTGGCACTGGTGACAAACTCTTGTTTGGGTATATATCTAATGACAGCCTCCTTAAAGCGGCTTCTCAACGTTAAGCATCAAATTGCCAATACTGCTTTAAAATCAATCATATATTGGCCTATTATGATACTTAATACAATAAAACATATATGCACTCTTTTTCAACACAACACTAGAAAATGCATATTATATTTGAGCATTTCACCTCTGCGACCATCACAAGGGCTACTAAATCTCGGCTTTGGCCGGGAGCAGAGACCGCGTTGATGATTGCGCTATTCTGGACACATTCCATACGTTCTTTGTTATAACGTTTGTTTAACTTAAAAGTATAAATCATTTAAACACAATCAAAACAGACATAATAGTAGTTCGCGAAAAATATGTTCAGTTTAAGTGTGCCTTTAAAACCGTTTTTAAATGCTCTTTTATATTACAGAGTCCAAACAACGCGGCAACACTCACTTTTTCTGCGATTCCGCTCAAAGCCGGTAGAATCCCGATCACCGTGTCAGCCTTCGTTATTGAGCAAGATCGACCAGAATTGGACATTGTTGAAAAAACATTATACGTTGAGGTATGTAATCTTAACTAATTTTAGAAAAGCGGTTAACTGACGAATTATATAATTGTAACCCAATTGGTGTTTGTGATGTTGGGCTTACATGTGCTTAAGTATTTATTGTGATAAAAAATGACAAATTTAATAGTAGATAATTTGAGGTTAATTTACGATCGACCATTTAACCTTCAGAAAGTTATGATAAGGTTGTATTGTCAAGTTATAACGAAGAATGATATATCTGTTATGTTTCAGAATGAAGGTATTCAGATGAAGAAACAGATACATGTGTGTCTCGACCCTCAAAGGCAAATGAAAGATTGTGAGAACTCCATAGAAGTTGATGATAAATCAGACAGTAAATAATCTTCAAAATTTTCCATTTATTAAGTGATACTGAGGTATGGTCATGTAATACTCTTTCAAAGAAAGTTTTTGAAAACTTGTTGTTCGTGTTGTCGACGTGCGTATGGTATAGGCCTTTATATTGCGGTAACTTAATATGTCGTTTATCGGTTCATTTAAAATTTGTAAACATCTGTTGATCTCGGAAGAGCTATAAATGCCTTTTTCTTTCAACAAATACATTCCAATTCTAAAACGATTTGCCAAATCGATAGGGGACAAATTAAGGTAACACAAAATATGTTTTGATACACTAAATACATTGGTAACCAGTAAATATTGGTGTTGGAAAATATTTTTAAGTGTGTTATACGACCAGTCCCTTTAAGATGATTACACATGAAAGTTGCCCCCATCCTTTACGCTGCAAATAAGTTAATTACTGGTTAAATCATGTGCAACCTGCACTTATTATACTTATGTCGTCGCCAATAGTTTACTTGATTTAATAAGATACATGTATTTATAACAAGCTTACAAATACACGAAGTCGAACATTTAAATTTTATTTCAAATTCAGCGTATGAGTGGGGTTCTGGGAAATATGTACTTAACCTGACTCTTCCCAACAACGCCTTGCCTGGCACAGGATCCGCCACCATCTACCTTGAAAGTAAGCACCATTGATTTAGTTTATGCCTCCAAGTCTTTTAATAAACAGGTATTGACTACACACTTTTGGGCCGTTATGCAATCAAAATGACTAATTATGTTTACATACACAATGATATAATTAACGACATAATTTCTCTCATCTGCATTAGGTAACATTATGGATAACATTGCATCAGCGGTGATAACAGGCGTTGGTGAAATGTTCCAATTACCAACCGGTTGTGGTGAACAAACAATGGCCAAGCTTGCTCCAGTTGTCTACGGCATGTACTACTTAAAACAGTCTGGACTGGAAAAAGGAAAGCACGAGGAAACGGGAACTGAATATATCCGACGTGGTATTAATATTAATCATCATTATCATCATCATCATCATCATCACCAACAACAGCATCATCACCATCATCATCATCATCATCATCATCATCATCATCATCATCATCATCATTATCATCACCACCACCAATATCAATATCATCATCATCATTATCAAATTCCCCTCCTCCTCCTCCTTCTCATCATCATCATCATCGTCATCATCATCATCATCATCATCATCATCATCATCATCATTATCAAATTCCCCTCCTCCTCCTCTTCCTCCTCATCATCATCATCATCA
>Ga0224511_10003747_pt1 | contig 11132 bp, 7 predicted proteins | sample SF_May12_sed_USG_2_FD_169988 | JGI IMG/M metagenome (GOLD analysis project Ga0224511, IMG submission 169988) | Sediment microbial communities from San Francisco Bay, California, United States - SF_May12_sed_USGS_8_1 | ecosystem: Environmental > Aquatic > Marine > Sediment | place: USA...
CTTCTCGCCAGGGGCGGTGCACTCTGACTCGCGCTTGAGGGATTGGATGTGAGCGAGGGCCGAGACGGTGGCGGCGACGTACCAGGGCAGACCGAGCAGGGAGTGGATGGCCACCGTGATGGCCACAATGAACATGTCCAGATGGTAGCCCACTCCCTTCTACAAGTACCAGACATACAGGGGTGTAAATACAGTAATGGCCACAATGAACATCTCCAGATGGTAGCCCACTCCCTTCTACAAGTACCAGACATACAGGGGTGTAAATACAGTGATGGCCACAATGAACATGTCCAGATGGTAGCCCACTCCCTTCTACAAGTACCAGACATACAGGCGTGTAAATACAGTGAAGTCCGCTAATAAGAAACCCGTTTATAAGGAACTTCCGGTTATAAGGAACTTGTTTTTGTTCCCCAGTCTTTAGCAAGGAACTAGCCCACTCTACGTTTATAAGGAACTCCGGTTATAAGGAACAATTTTTTATGGTCCAGATGAGTTCCTTATAAGCGAATTTTACTGTAAATGTATGCACAAGTAAGGTACATAAATACTCAGTATGCGTCTTAGCTTTATATTGGTGAAAATACGACCAATTGTGTTTTTCTTGGATCATTTATTGTATGTATACTGTATTGGTTTCATTTTTAAACAAAGTCTGCTCATGCGCGTGATGTTGATACACAACATATAATTTCGATAAATTTGTTAGCTTTATGCCGGTGATTGACGACGATATGTATGTAAATATCACTATGTGTACTGTAAACGACATATATACTTCTAAAGTGGCAACATAAAATTGTTAGCCTTGAATTTGATCTAATTGCGCTTAACCAAACAACATACGAGTACAGCAACAATAGATAATAATTTTGTTGAACCCAATTTGTTTAATATGCTACTGACGATTACGGCGATAATTTATCACTATTATTTTCATATCATTACATTGTACATTGACCATGAAATTATAGTAGTCTCTAACCTTGGGTTTGTTCTCCTAACCTTTCACCATAGGAGCGGTGATATGTCACTATACATTTATCATACATCAATCACAAGGATATAGTCGTATATAACCGTGAGCTTGTTCTATATGCGGTTGACGATTACAGCGGTGATATATCACTAAACATTTCTCATACATCAATAATGAGGATATAGTCGTATCTAACCGTGAGCTTGTTCTATATGCGGTTGACGATTACAGCGGTGATATATCACTAAACATTTCGCATACATCAATAATGAGGATATAGTCGTATCTAACCGTGAGCTTGTTCTCCTTGCGGTTGACGATTACAGCGGTGATATATCACTAAACATTTCTCATACATCAACAATGAGAATATAGTCGTATCTAACCGTGAGCTTGTTCTCAATGCGATTGACGATTACAGCGGTGATATATCACTAAACATTTCTCATACATAAACAATGAGTATATAGTCGTATCTAACCCTGAGCTTGTTCTCAATGCGATTGACGATTACAGCGGTGATATATCACTTAACATTTCTCATACATAAACAATGAGGGTAAAGCCGTATCTTACCCTGAGCTTGTTTTCCTTGCGGTTGACGATGACAGCGGTGATCTGCTGATCGAGGAAGATGAGGATTACACCCAAGATGGCGGGAACCACGGCGGCAACGGCGATCCACCACGGGTTCTTGTCGCTGATGGGGCTAATCCACCAACCACGGTCACTGCGCGTCGGCTGGGGGGGAGGTATTGTGTTTTTATTATATTATTTGTAAACTCAGTTAAGGAGAGTTTTGCTTGACAATGCGTTAGCTGATTCAATAACAGCATGAAAATGCGTGAGATGTTATTATATTTTTTGGAGATGATGATTACACCATGCACGACATTATTTCTATGTTTGTGTTGTAAGTACAGACAACATATCTGCAACAGAAAACGTCCCATCCCTATGACGTATACCCACATACCTGGAACTTGTCGGGCACGGTGAGTTTAGGCGTGGGCAGGCCGCAGACGATGTCAATTACGACGAAAAGAATGATGGAGAGCAGCACGGCGAAATCGCTGATCAGTCCGCGCACAAACGTCGGGAAGATGGTCGTCAGCTTGAAGTCCTTCAGAACGATGGCAACGCCTGGAAGACGGGCACGTTTTGATTTCAGAGTTCTGTTTACGATTTGTGTTGAGAATGATTTCTTAGTATTGTACCGAGACATCATTTAGTGTTAACCTTTCGAGATATATTTGATGTATTATTTTGGAAAACGGATTTCCATTTGTTGTGAAATCATTAGCATTTTAACCGTTACAGTGGTCAGTCGTATTGATTTATGCACACTTTAGGCATTTATTCCACATAATAATCCATTTTGACGAATGGATAAATAAAAACTATAAAGCATATGCACGATGTTTTTCAAATATTAAATGGAGAACAAGTTTTACTCTAAGATGTGATTTTAGCACGTTAAAAACAAAGCGCGACCGAATATATTACGTACCGAATGTTCCAAGGAAGAGAAGAATGGAAAAGAAGAACACATCCGGGATGTACGTGTCTGAGACACAGCTGTACTCGCCAGCTGAGTAAGTGTCACATCTAAATTGTTAAAATAAAAAGGTGCATATTAAGCCAACATAGAATGACACTCTTTTATTAACTTTCTTGTGGTTATTTATGGTTTATGTGGGGCTGTGTGCGTTTGCACAACATCGAAACTATAAAAAGGGCTCATTTTCCGATTATTTGCAATACGCTGTTTTTACGGTTTGAAGACATTGATGGTATTCTTTTACAAACAAATAAAGTAACACACAGGCAATTCTATATTTGAAATAATTAATGAACTATAAAATATTCTTATATCCAAACAAGCATAAGGGTTCTTACATGGTTTGGTTGAATTGGTAGCTGACAGTCTCTGCAGAAGTATTCACACAGGAACTCCACATTGAGCTATGCTCTGAAAAGCATTGGGGTCGATTTATGACAAAATGTTTTTTGAGTGATGGAGATAAGTGTAGAAAATAATTATGTTCTAAATGGGCTAAAATTCAAACCATAAATTCGGAACAAACGGCAATGACTTTGTCTAAATTATGGGTACGACTCGAAGTATGTATGAACAAAATGCCATTAATCAACACCGGTATGTAATCTTTTTTCGTAGCCAGGGGATTTTAGACAACTATACAAACTAAACAGTATTTTTTATAAATATACATTGGATTTGAAAATCATAGGTGGGCAAAACTTCAAGAAAGTATGTTAAAGTTTCAATCCTAGATGATAAAAGTTTCCGGTATCACACACAGTACAGTAAATCCCGCTTATAAACCCTCTTCGGGACCACAAAAATATGTTCCTTATAACCGGATTTCCTTATAAACCTATAGTAAAACAGTTCTATGTTTAAGATTGAGGAATGAAAAAATTAGTTCCTTATAACCGGAAATTCACTAAAAGCAGGTTCCTTATAAGCAGAAATTGATTAAAATCAGTTGCTTATAACCAAAAATTCATTATAAGCGGGTTCCTTGTAAGCAGACGTTACTGTACCAGAAATGAAGCTGGTGGCGTTGGCACCCAGGGCATCCATAGTGTTGTTCATTACGGTACAGTTGAACGTGCACAAACAGTCCACGGTGATTGGCTCCTGGTTGAAGTTCACGGGGTAGTCGGTCTCGATACTAGGGACAGACAAAAACAATCATTAGGTGTTATTCCTATTATGTTTGTAATGAATTTGAAGGCTAAATAACTACAGAGTTGTCCTAAAACAATGTAGTTTTGTTAATGCTTTGATGTATATAAGACTGACAGGGTTTGTGTGTAAGCGTCAATTGGGACAACAGCATCCTCGGTTTAACAGAAGCTGTTCATTGATGGTAATGGAAAATGCCTCACCACTGATGCCTCGAGCGCATGAGCGCGATTCTATGTTCAAACCAAACACACAATCTATGTCCCAGAAGACCAGGACAATATAACTACAAAATGATGTAGTACGGGGCTACATTTTCAAGGCGCCAACACACATTTATATCCCTTCTACATCGATACAGCCGATACTTTAGTAACAGCCCTCGTCGGAACAAAAAAAGGTGAACCAGCCCTCACCTGAACAGCTTCTTGAATGCCTCCACGATGAAGATGATGGCAATCAGCGTGGCAAAACTCTCCTCAGTAAATCTGTAAGCAACATTTGATAAATTATGTTGTAAAAAAGTGTAACACCCTCTCGAACTTCATTTGCGAATATTTATAGGACCGGTGTACGATCTGTTGATCAGATATATATATTTTGAAAATATATCAATAATATGGTATTTCATCTTCAAACAGAATAAAATAATAACATAACACTGAAGCATTCCGTAAAATGCGTCAAAATATACACGATATGTACTAATTAAAATGTTGACTGCCACTTATTCAGATAAATATGGCTACTTAAGCCCGGGATCCGGATTATTCTGCTGAGAAGCAAAATAATACTTCAGAAATAATTGTCGGCATAAGGTTTTATAAACAGTACACTTTTTGTGTCTTCTAAATGATTTTAAAGTTTTATAATTAGTTACATGATCGAATATAATTATTGGCATGATCGTATATCGTCCGTTTAACGATATGTCCAAGGCCACCTACCTGGTAATGTACTTGACCGCCGCACTCAGGTTGAAGATGACAATGACGAGGATGAGTCCCGCCGTCCAGAGACCGATCCACACACGTGCAGGCATGAAGTCCCAGCCGTTGTCCCTGGCAACAGTGCAACCATGACAACCGATTAGCGTCCGTAGCAACGCTACAACCATAGCAATGGTTAGTCTCCGTAACAACGGTACAGCCAAAACCGATTATCGTACATAGTAACGGTACAACTATAACAACCGATTAGCGTCCATAACAACCATTTTACCATTAGAAACAATTAGCGTCCATAGAAATGTTGAACTTAATTTATGTTACGGCTTAAGACCAATATCGATGAATAGATGATGCCTTGCGTTGTACGTTTTTAAAACGTGTTAAAGTGGTATGCCATGAACGGCGTCTAGCGTCCATAACAACGGTACATATCATTTACGGATACGAATTGCGGATCTGGATTCAACAGGCAACATTTGTTTTTGTAGTTTTGTTATGTAAATGGTTTGACTCAATATAAATCTAATCAGGAAACTGACATATAATGTTAATAAGCCGACCACCTACTTGCAGAGGTTGTAGATAATCGTTTCGAGCACCAACATGGGGCCGGTGGAGCCAAGGATGTTGAGAGGCTGACCGCCGAACAGCGCAAACAGGATGCCCGTCACGGCCGCAGCAAATATACACTCCATTACGCCCTGGGTATGCAAGGGAGACAAATTTAATCAACGTGTATTGAAGATTTTTTGTTTGTGTTTTTGTCAATGTATTGCTTTGATAAGCATTGGTAATAGTTTCCGGTTCCTTCAAGTTTGGGATTAACGCCCTTAATGTACATGAGTCGTGGTAAAACAAATGGACATGGCAAAAGCTTTTTAGCATTACACATACTCGAGACAAATAATAATTACTTTGGTAAAAATGTGTGGCCGAAACCATATGTGTTCGAAAATATAGCGTGTTCGTAAACATATAGAGTGTCTAAAAGCATAGAGTAATGACGGTACCATGTACTGGTCGGTGGCTTGACCCAGGAGGCCACCAAAGGTGACGTTAGGAGTGAACGTTCCCAGGAAGACGTAGATGAAGGCGGCCAGACACTGGATGTGGATGCCGTCCTTGAAGTCGGACAGGTACCACGGCACCTTCCGCTTGATATCTTGGACTAGCCCGTAGAAGGGACTGTTCGAGACAGACAAATATTGTAAATATAAAAATTATGACGATGCAAAAATTAAAATAATTGGCACATTTGCACTGCTTTGAAAGTCTTTTTAAGCCAGTGCACAAAACAACAACGAAAATTCAGATCATCACACAAATTGGGATATAACATTACTGTTTAAATACAAATAACTTACATCTTGGACATGGCGAGCGCGGGGTCATCGCCGTGACCCCCGTGGTCGTCATCGTCCCCTTTATAACCCACCAACTGGGCAGACGACATGCGTCGATGGATCTTAAAACAAACGAGTTCAGTCGTATTGATGGCATGATTTGTAGTAAAACTCATCGTACACGTTATAATCGATGGGTCAACGGAAAAATCGACGTCTTGACCTTTGGGTCAAGTCGGGAATAGTTGTATTACTGTTATCCATCTCAGTTGATAAATGTACATAGACCATTTGGAAAATTAATAGATTGTTTTTAAACAGTACAAATAGGTGAGGTACACTCAACAAACTTTCATTGAACAAATACTCAAACAACTTCCTACCTGGGATTGCACTTTCTGTGGCGGCTCAATTCGAATTTTGGGGTTCCATTCGGACGGTGGCAGCACCGTAACTTGCTCGACAAATTCATCCAGACCGGCAATAAGGTCGGCAAGGTGTCGGCTCTTGTAGGCTACCTCTCGGAAGACCTGAAGAAAAAAAAAGAAAATAAAATACAAATGTAATATCAAAAAAATAATGTGTTACTTAAGCATTATAACGTCATGTATTGCATTCATTTGGCCCTCACACCTGCTCTGTATGAGGAAACAGTCACATGAATACGGACTGACCGCCGTGATACGACCCAAAAAGTGATTGAAAGGCCCAACGACCGCCTAAACGTGTATATGTACAAGTTATCAAGAACGCTTTATTTGAAAAAACTCCATTGTGTATATGATTTATGTTCTATAATGATGTATACAAGTACGTGTACGTATCATAGGGATACGTTTGTCAAGAAACTTATGAAGTACATGTAGTTGATGGGTTCATTGAAATATCAAAGATGATCTTTGCAAGTGCAAAAATAGACAATGCATAAGCTGAACTGACTCGAATTAGTTATGACAACTGTACATATAAGGTTGTAAACGACATATCTGTGTTGGCCCCTAACTCCTACCTGCTTTGAGGGGAGTAAACATTAGAATATTGTGACAGTCATTTCAAACCTGTGCTTAGCATCGGAGCAAACACATCATTTTTTAGATTTTAATTATTATGCATTAACGTTTTCACCAACAACAAACCATTAAAAAGCCATTTCAGTACAATGAAGTCGTTTAAGCTTATAACAAATAGCACACATAAAACCCCCAAATAGTTCACTTAAATCGTGTCACTCTTTTTCCATTGGTAATACGTCTTACATACTCGTTAACAATACTGCTGATTGTTGTTAAGTAGTGGCGTATAGGTATAATTGGTGTGTCGCTTAACACGGTGATGTATATGCTTGGAAAATAATTGAAAACTAATACCTATCTGATACCGATACTTGACGAATGACGAACGTTATGTTTACAAGCTAAATTGATTTCAAATCGAATGACATCATTGCGGATTGAAGATAACAATCAGCTTAATTGTTTAATTCGCGAGGTTCGACATATTTAGCAATAGAGAATGAACGATTAAGTTGACAAATAGGATTGAATATCAAACTTAAAAAGGTAATTTGTTGTAAACAGTGTAATGTCAAGGGTAAATACGGCAAATCGTTTCGTAATACTTAGAGTATAGCAACAACAATATACGTGGTTAAAGCTTAAACAAATGTATGATGTTTTCGACGTATTTAGACTTTTAGTAAAACTTACACCGATATATATGCAAAATTCTTAAAGTCAACAGTTTTTTAACAGAACTATCAGCGATAGTTTGTATTTCATATGTCAGTTTATACGTCATAATTCATTATATATTTAGATGCTTACGTCATCAGTCATCATGGTAGCGACGCAGCGGCCAATTTCCCGGATGTTTGTACTGTTCGGGGGTCCGAAAACAATCGCCATAAACCTGAAAAACACAAACAGTGACATACATGTAGATATACTGCATTTTTATAGGATATTAATACAATGAGTTTTTTAATTATAAACAATGTGATACATGTAGAATCTACATATTAATCTGAAAAAAGGGATCTCTTAAGGAAGCAAAGATTGCATTGGGAAAATAGCAGCCTCGGTTTGAAGCTGTTCATCAATGGTAATGAAAGACGCCACACCACGGATGCCCCAAAGCGCATGAGCGGATTTCTTTTCGCATGTAAACAACATAATAATCAATGATTCCAGAGGACCAAACACAGGGTGGTATTGCAATGTGTAAACACAATGTACAAGTAAAGCAAGTACAGATGAAGAATGATTACATGAAAAGTAGCTAAAGTGCGCGATTCTATGTTGTCAATAGTAAAAAAAGAATTTTGAAACAGCCAAGTTTGTGGGGAAACTGCTTAGTTGGTATTGCATAATTTACTTGATTGCTGATTCATATGGTTATTGAAATGAGGTAATAAATCAATGGCCATACGGATACAGATGCGGATCTTGATATGGACAAATCAACTAGCGACCAAACAGCAGACAAACAGTAGAGGGTTTTTAATTATTATTATAATAAAAGTAAACTAATAGCTATTTGCGTTTGATTCGATAAGAAATGCACGCGAAAACAACCTTGAAAAAACACACACTTAAAAAACATCCTGCTTTGTGCAGGATGTTTTCAGTACTTCCTTTATTTTTCATTCATGGTTTTTTACCTAAAACCGCATTAATGTGAGACGTTAATCTGTTTTAAAAGACAAATCACATTCAAGTCCTACTGATGTGATCAATGATTCGCCTTGTGGTGATAATTAAGATAATTAGGATAATTATATAGTGATACGGACATCTCTTAAATTGTAATTTATGATGGGTCTAAGAAATGTGCTAAATACGATAAACATTTAAACTGAAGTTACAATGTACCAGGTATTACATTGTTGCAGAAAAGCTAACCGGTAATACACATGTCGATTGAAACAGATCAATGTGGTTGTCTATATTTACACTTAATATTCTACATCTAATAAATTCATCCAATGAGCGTCCTTTATTTGTACCACGTGATCGTCCAATATTTTCCCGTATTGGATCCAAAAAAGTCCGTATTTTTTTCGTATTGGACGATTAGGTGCAAGTGCACTTTACCACCGTTTTTTTAACGGTAAAAGCCGTTGACCGTAAAAAGTATCCGAATAAAAAAAACACAACGTCAAGTAAGAGAAATGTAAAACTTTTATTAGACCGCACAATAAGGAATATATAAGGAAAAGTCTTTAAACGCTTGAAAAGTCATGCTTCATTTATTAGATGTAGAAGAAAAAGGTTATAAGACGTTTTACTGTACAATACGGGATATATTTGGACTCGTACACAGCTTGAAAAGTCATATCGGACTCGCCTAACGGCTCGTCCAATATGACTTTTTAAGCTGTGGACTCGTCCAAATATATCCCGTTTTGTACAGTAAAACGTCTAATAACCTATAATTATTTACAAAATGCACACTTTTACTACGTCAATGACTCTTTGTTAGTTTCTTGGGGTGGTAAGTTCCTACCCTGTCCTAGTTATTTACTTGTTTTATGATTGGGTAATGACTTCCACGGCCGTTGATAGACCCTCAGCATTTTCATTAGCTAGAATATGAATAGTTTTAACCACAAACATTGCCACGTGTTCTATTGCTAGCAACTACATTGTGGTGAAATTCTACATGTGATCACGTGAGCACCATGCCCAGTTACCTGGTGGGCAGCTTGACCTCGGAGATGCCCTCCATCAGGCGGGCCTCCTTGAGGCGGACGAGGGCCAGCACTGGCTCCCTCAGCTCGTCCAGTTCCCCGATCATGATGTTGCACACCTCAGAACCCTTGGGAATCTTCTTCATGAAGGCGCTGTTAGGCTAAAGCGAGATACGAAATTGTATATGGATTATTTCGAGACACACGTTAGGAGATTCGTTTCATGTAACCAGATGTCAGAACCATACATGAGAAACTTAAAAAGAATACTTGAAAACATAGTGTTGTATTCCATCCACCAATACTGGTATACCGGTAGTCATGGGCGAATAAAGCCCTTATATATAGTCCTAGATAAACATTATAGTCTAAGACTAAAACAGTTCCATACATAGTCATAGTCTAAAATAATACTGGATAGTCAAATGCAGGAATTACCCAATATATACTGGTAGTCATTGGCTTTTATACAATTAATTACCTTATAGTCATAAGCGACCAGTCCTTCAAGATCCGTAGAGCTTCCATGGGATCCCATTGACGTCAACGATGTGGTACTCGCTGTAAGAAGTACACGTACGATTGACGTTAATACTCAGCGACCGTCAATGTGTGAATAAGTGTAAAGCCAAACTACTTTTACCCAATAAAATGTTACTTGTCTCAAAATATATCTGTTAGAACGTTGCATACATAGGTAACTGCATTTTATATACATAAAGGGGTTGAGCGATAGCTATGTTTTTTAATGTAGACTTAAAAAAAATCATGCCTGGCATTTCGATTATTTTTCGCAGTGGAGGACACGCAGCCCACAAGTACTCGCAATGCATACCTTTACAAATCCGTTAAATCACAGTAAATCATAAGTCAACAGGTTTCCCAAACAAAATAGTTCCTAATTTTTTCTAAACAGCCCGAAGAGTGGCGTACGCACCGACAGACTCTAGTTTTCCCTCCTTCTCGGCCTTGGGTCGCGGGATGTGGCTGTGCTTGTGCTTCCGGAGTAGAATGTCGCGCATGTATAGCCGCAGCTTGTGGTCCAGGTGCTTGTTGTCGATCCACTCGTCCAGCAGCCGGTCTGGGTGGAGGAGGAGAGAGAATGACGTTATCACGTAGACAAGCAGCCATTTAAGAATCGATATGTATATGAATAAGTTATGTTGTGCCACATTGATTTAACTTCTTCTGTAAATTTTTCTTTTATGAAGTGTAAATCCCTTGGTTAAAAGCGTCATAACAAATCAACTAAAAATCATTAAAATGACGCCATGACGTCAATACGTACCGACAAGTTCACCCATGCTGTAGACGTCGAGGTCAAGACAGAGGACGCCCTCCATGAGCATTTTGCGCGTCTCCAGGATGGCGTGCATGGAGAGTGACGCCACGTGCGGTTTGCTCCAGCGTTTGCCTCCCTCCTCCACCACCTCCTCGAACTTCACCCACCTGGTGG
>Ga0224511_10003748_pt1 | contig 11132 bp, 8 predicted proteins | sample SF_May12_sed_USG_2_FD_169988 | JGI IMG/M metagenome (GOLD analysis project Ga0224511, IMG submission 169988) | Sediment microbial communities from San Francisco Bay, California, United States - SF_May12_sed_USGS_8_1 | ecosystem: Environmental > Aquatic > Marine > Sediment | place: USA...
AAGCGAATCTGTATAACAGGGTTAATGTTCGAGGTGTATTATAGCGCTGGCTGATAGGTACATGCAAGAAAACGTTTATTGTCTTTCGGGAAACTTCTTTAAATAGGAAGCATTGGATTGGCTTTCTTAAATGTGTACCATCATATTGATATGTCCTCTCGGCCTAAAGTTAAAGTTAAAGAGAACAAATCTGAAAACCAAACCTGAACTGCGCGGTCGCGATCAATGTTAAGGTAGGGTCGGGTTACCTGAAACACTATAGTGCTGTTATGGCCTAAAACCGTTTATTCATCGTTGAAGTAAAACCATTTCTGCCACGCACTCTACATAAATTATATGAGAAAATTCTAAATATATACCAAATATACCAAGACAGGTTTTTGTCATTTGATTTGTATAAACACTAACAATAGTATGAGCTAAATTTACACAAAACCTATGTAAACTGCTTTATACATCAAATTCAACATTTTCACGGAACGTAAAAAAAGTCAACAAACGACGAAAAGACCAACCGTACTGCATGTTATTGATTTACTAAATACATTTTTTTGCGAAAAACGCGACGCATTATGGAAATAAGGAATCCTTGGAAATCACTTGGTAATATGTACGGTATGTTTTAGAAATCACGTGGATTTGTAATCTCCATATTGTTTGCAGTAATGATAAATTAATACAAAATATGCATAAAAGGTCCTACTGTATATTATAATTATGCCTACGCATATAACACAAATGCGGTTAATAAGGGAATTTATGTATTTTTAGAGAATAAGAGAGCTTTTGTCGCAAATAAATGTATGTACTTTGTGTAAGGATAGCGATATTATTCATACTACCATTTAAGATGCATACTTGCACAAATAAACCATCGTAGTTTGTATTTGATACCAAAAAACTTACTTTATTTGTTTGTAATTCAACCGATCAATTTCATTTGTCCCGTAAGTATCATAATTGTATGGTTTTGAAAACAAATACACTGATATTCGTCTTGAATAGATAATAGGTCCATATTCAGGTCACTTGCTCGAATAGCTTAACATTCAAATTTTGATTTTCTTCGGCATACAATACACACCCTATTGGTGTTGCCACTTTGGTGTATAGAGACGTCCCAATTCTGTAGAACGCATACGTTGTAATTCACATATATGTAAAACTGGTCTGTTGTTTATTAAATTGCCATGTCCTAGTTCTGTAGAACGCATGCGTTGTAATAAAATATATGTGAAACTGGTCTGTTGTTTATTAAATTGCCATGTCCTCATTATGTTGAACGCATACGTTGTGATTCACATATATGTGAAACTGGTATGTTGTTAATTAAATTGCCATGTCCTAATTATGTTGAACGCAAACGTTGTAATAAAATATATGTGAAACTGGTCTGTTGTTTATTAAATTGCCATGTCCTTATTCTGTAGAAGGCATACGTTGTGATTCACATATATGTGAAACTGGTATGTTGTTAATTAAATTGCCATGTCCTAATTCTGTTGAACGCATACGTTGTAATAAAAATATATGTGAAACTGGTCTGTTGTTTATAAAATTGCCATGTCCTAATTCTGTAGAAGGCATACGTTGTAATTTACATATATGTGAAATTGGTCTGTTGATTTTTCGTTCATTAAAGAGCCATGTAATGTACCACCCTTTTTAATTTCCTCTTTTTTATTTCCTGTGTCTTATCTTGTAAATGATCGCCATTTATCAGCTAATACAAAACTCCACCAAACCCCCTATGTATTTAAGCTCAACCCTTCCCTGTTAAATACAACATTAATCGTAACGTCCGCAAGATTCAATGAGGACAACACCATGATTGAATAACATATCTATGAATGACAACGGCTGATATCAAACATAGACATAAATCTACATATGGTCTGTGACATCGCTTACCAAATATTACCACCATTCTAAAAGTGTTTAAGCTTAACACTTCGCTGTTAAATGCTTCAATACTCGTAACGCCTACAAGATTTACTAAGGACAGCAGTATGATTGAATAACATATCTGGTAATGACAGCTTCTGATATCAAACATAGACAGAAATCTACATATGGTCTGCGACATCGCTAACCAAATATAACTACAATTCTAAACGATGATCTAAACATTAATTAATGCATGCATAGGTTATCTTATGTACAAAACAAATCATTTGATAGTGAATGAATAATTGTTATATTCGATGTTGCTACAACGGCGTCATACCAACAGTAACCTGTAATCATCTTATTGGAGGATCGCACATGTTTTTGCTTCTGTTGAGCTTGTTACTGATCTCCAAAAAAGAATAGTTCAGATGCTACTGATCCATCTAGGGCTTTCGTAAAGCAAACACTATTATTGCCAGAGTTATGTCAACTTCGTTGACAGGCAGCCTTGTTGAAGCCATACACGGTAGTCAATTCCGCTTAATATAAAGAACTCAACGGGATCATGAAAATATGTTCCTTATAACAGGAGTTCCTTATAAACGTATATTGAACTAGTTCTTTTGTACAGATTGGGAAATGAAAAGTAGTTCCCTGTAACTGGAGGTTGCTTATTAGCGGGTTCCTTATAGACGGATTTTACTGTACAATGACGTATAAACGTATGCTCACAAATAATCGCCAGCGAAGCAAAAACATTGCGACAGATATGCGTTTTCGGCATAAAAAAATCAAAAGGATAATATGATGTATAAATAAATGATCCGCTAGTGCAGTATGTTAAAGTTGTATGACTCAGAATGGTGTATTAACACGTTTGAAAATTGGACGGCATAACTTTAGCCATATTTTAAAACAGTAGTTGATCTTGTTTATATATATCAAACCTTTAAATGTAATATAACTATGGTACATGTACTTGTAGCATTAAACAAACCTCATGTCGTGTGTCTTTAAATACACCCAGTCGTGTCTATGTACCATTAACGAAAGAGGATTCGTTTTCATTTTGAGGTATGGCTTAATCTGATTACCTGCGTATCCTTCACGACAGATAAACAAAATGAATCAAGAAAGGGAAATGAAAGGTTGTCTTACACTAAACAGTCGATTTATCTACAAAAATATACACGTTCACGCCTCTGAGTTTTAGGCATAAACTGTGTTTCAATCAGTATCAATATTGTAAAGGTAATAAGTTAACATTACATATTTTCAAACATATGACCGCAAAAGATGCGTATGCTTTAGCCACATGTATACAAAATGCATATAAATTAATCGGCGCATTTGACTGTTATAATACTGTTTGAGGCGACTTTGAAAGACTAAACTGTTTTCAACCTTATGGGAGTTGTTGGCGAACAATGTGTTGACTATAGTACGTATCTGTAGTTCTATTTGAACAAACTACATAATTATTATAATGTTGTCATTTTAATCTGAGAGAAAAGTAATGCCCACAGGAAAGTACATGGAAAAACATTTCAGGAACGGGTCTTTGTTCGCACGCTTAGAATAGAAATATTCAAACCGTAAAAACACAATTTAAATTATGTCACAGCACTGGCTCTTTGGTGACGCGGACTGCCATATTGAGTTAGCAATCATTGTTTGTATTACGGCTCTGAAATGTCGTCCCGTACTACATCATTGTGCAGTTGTATTTTTCCGGGCCTCTGGGACCATACACTGTATATTGTTTGCATTTAAAATAGAGTTCCGGTAACGCGCAAGTGGTGTCAATGGTGTTTCAATTTTTAACTTCATCTTCAATACAATAGTGGCTGCTATTTCTTCAATCGCATTTGACTGAACATCCCATGGTTCATTGGTATGCACTAACAGGTCGAACGTTGCGTTTGGTGATTATTTAAATGTACATAAATATTTTAATCGCTTTGTAAACGTCTCAGCAATATTCCGATAACCATTGTACAGTTGATAACTGGTGTTAGCATATGTTTATATTACACAACTATTGTACGTTATTTGACGTAACGCCCTTTGTATTATTATTATTATTATATTCCTTGGAAAAGGTTACGCCGAAACGTTGGAATTAAATAGACCATTAATTTTGTATCTGTGTTTTGATGGTATATTCTAAATATAAAGAGAAGTACTCTGCATTTGCCAAAATGATGCAAAAATTCGATGTACACAAACAGTATAATTATTTTATTTGTATATATTATACAGTATTGAAAAAAAAGTTGCTGCTTGTTTTTTATTTACTCCGTCTTACTGGCATTGTCAAATTACGTCAGCACCAAATCATAAAGTACACATATTGTCTGAACAGTGTAAACATTAGTTTAACACTTTTGAAATTATATTAATTATATTAAAATTGACAATGAAGTAAACATTACTATCACGTTATTTTTATGCATATTAAAATATTTTCTGAATTTTATAATGTTTATCATAAATATATTGTCGTGAAAAACATTTTCTCACCATACAGCAGTAAAACAAGAAACAAGATAAACGTTTTGACTTAAGATCTAGTCGTTGCTTAAGTAATTTATTTGATGTCGAACATGACTTTTAATATGAGCAGAGACGTTAGATAAAACGTTTTTGTTTAATGTAAACAAAAATACTAAATTATAGCAAAACAAAAACAAAACAATAGCAACAGCAGCAGTAGCAACAACAACAACAACAACAACAACAACAAAACGACCTTAAAAGCTGAAACGTTTATTAGTGAAAGCAAATATTTTATTGATATTGAAATCTATTTCTGTTTCAGCTGAATAAAGACGGTCGCCATGATTAAAAGTGTACCATTGTGAAATAGTGTTTAAAACTGCTGTGTTAAAAAGTGAATTAATGGTTATATTCTGTTTGTGATAAAAACAAATCTTAATTGGAATAGTTGCCGATTCCTAAAACGGTTGTGTTTAACGTGTATCTTCATTTAAAGGTAAGTCAGGTTCTTCGAATCATACTGTAACATGTTTGCCTTGCTAATCAGGTAAACAATAATAGTTGGTTTTGACATACACATTATTACATCCAAGTGTTATTGCAAAAAATAGGCTTTTTAAAAAGGGCAAATGACATTTTCCTAGATAGGCTATGTGTTTTATCAATTTGAGAATCTTTTTGTTATTTTAAGGAAAATAAAGCTCGTTCTACAAAGAAATACTTTAATTAGTTTGACAACTGCATATTTAAAAAAAATAAACTAATTAGTATTTACTCCATTGTACATGCATAACTATTTAAGCTCACGAAGCCTGTAGGAAATAATCGGCGCTTGCAATTGAAACAATATTTCATGGTTGATTTCAGAATTTGTATTTACACATCCATTATACAAGCTTAACAACCCATACGTTTAATAGTGGGTTTTCACGTTATTAAAACGTTAGTGACTGGTTTTGTATGAATGAGTATTACACAAGCAAACAAAAATGCTAGGCAATATGATATATTCATGAAATACGCCGGAATACATTACAGAAACATCAATAGACACACACTCGTACTTCTAGATAACATGAATAGACACAAAATCATATTTTAGATAAAGATCAACAGGTTTAAATGACATTGGTCAAACATCTAAAGAGTAAACAAATCAGTATGCCTTTTGTATGTGTATAACAGCACTCTTAGCATCTCTAATGGGACTGTTATCTGATTGACTGGTTAAAAAAAGGATATCAAATGTCTGAACATACGCAATTCCAAAGGGTCATTTAATATACGTTGTCTGTTAAGACAATTCATTAGCGCCGTTCTATATAGATTGCATACTTGACAGAAACGAAGTATACGTAAGCAGTTTTATACGTAATGTATCAATTAAAAGTGCCATTTAAAATTGTTGTGCAACAAGTTAAAATCAGGTACAGGTTTCCAGAGAACAATTAACAATTCTCAGTAAATCCACACGAATGTGATAGTTTTTCAGTTGAAAACATCAGCGTATATCAACTTCCCCTTGTATTGGTCATGTGTAATATCTTGCAGTAACAATTACTGTTGTTGTTGTTGTTGTTGTTGTTGTTGTTGTTGTTGTTGTTGTTGTTGTTGTTGTTGTTCTTATTTTTTTGTTGTTGTTGTATTTGTTTAAAAAACAATGTCTTGTTAGGAGGTTAATTTAGGCAATTGGTTCAAAACTATTAGTGTACCAAGGTTAAACACTGATAGGTATTCGGTTGTGCTATATTATACGCCTTTTATAGGCTGCTACCCTTCACATATTCAACCTAAAACAAAACCCAATACGATGTATTCCTACAACCGTTTTTGTTTGCTTCTTGCGATATATAGTATCTTTTTCTGTTGTAAATGACACGCCTGACGAGTAATGTGCGTCTGAACATTGTTTGGGAATGCATGCCTTTCCAGATAGTACTATCACAGTCTGCGAAAGGTCTCCGGAAACGGTTGAAGACTTCATGCGTCATTATTTATGTCCATATGTTTTTGGTGCCCATACTGATGTTTTCAGGATCTTAATAAGGAAACAAAATGATCAATATATGTTAATCCTACAACCACTTATTGTTGAACATCTGAACATTTTAATTACTATACAGGCTGAGTGTAAACGACTGTTTTGTTTTAACATTGTTTTTTCATTATCTAGTAAACTATTTTCGTGTTGTTATTATTTACAATTATGACGAAACGCACATTAAAGTAAATAATTTCTGCAATTTCATGATTTCATAATGTTCTCATCAGTTTGATTTTAAAGCAGCTGACCTTCAAATGCTCAAAAAAATAAAAAAATACTGGTCAAGTTATGTTCAGTGGAGAAATGTATTATTACTGACTTCTTAATTCAAGTGAGAAAGTTGACAAAATCGTTGGTAAAACATCGTTTTTCTTTGCATAATCGATTGCGTAACTAACGCAGTAGCCGTTATGTATAGTAGGAATAGCCCGATGGCAGAAAAGCGAATTGTCTGTGTTCAAAGCAAAAAGGTGAAAACATGTAGGTTATTTTGATTTCAACAACTATTGTATATATTTGAAGAGACTTTTGAAATAGTTGTAACTAATGCTTTTATAGTATATTCTGGAGGTCAGCTGCTTTAAATATTGCAACGCGTTCGATGTTGAACTCACGTGATCACGATACTTAAAACCCCTGCAATTGTTACTGGAATTCTATAACGTTGTGCATGTTATCTAAAACCTCCGTTTTAACATTGAAATAAACATGGAAATTTGCAGTTGCAAATTCATATCACGTAGAAGAAATTGAATTGACAATTAGTCTACTTTTGTTTTGAATTTCAATCTATGTTGTTTAAAGCCGGAATGTTTGGCATTTTGTTGATATGAATGTTCCTGAGGTCGAGCAATGTTATTCAGCACCAGAAGGTGTACATATATTGTCCATTCCATACCCATAACCTGTAAATATTGACCTGGTTTGACTATTACTAGCCAGTCTATTTATAGAATGGAAATTTGACACCACCAGCTGCATGGTGAATTAAATAAATAAATAAACGTATTATAGTGTTTGCAATCAAATGATTTTGAATAGTTATTTGAAATGTAGTGTTCATGAAATCAATCAGTATGTGCTCATTTACGGTGAAATATGTTGTTGATATGGACCGCACCAATAAATAATAATTTCATGAGTCATATCACAGAGTGTCTCAATATCAAACTTCAAAACTCGCATTTCATAACTTGTTATCCTTTTTATTTTATTTTTAATTACTTTCTTACTCCGCATAGCATGATGTTTAGGCATGCGTATAGGCATGCAGCATTTTAAAATTCAAAACTTACAACGCAGGAAGGCTCAAAATCAGTATACGAGGGCATTTTGTAAACTTAAGTCTTATTGTAAGTGCCTGTGTGGCGGTTGTAAAATGTCGCCCCGTACTTCATCATTGTGAAGTTACATTTTTCCTGGTACTCAGGAATCAAGTATGTTGTTAACATTTGAAAATAGAATTCTGCTCATGCGCTAGGGGGCGTCGGTGGTGTGGCATCTTTCATTACCACTGATGAACAGCTTCAATAAAACTGAAGCTGCTATTTTCCTCTGCAGGCTGTGCTTCCTGCGGGCTTTCCCTTCCATACGTTTTATTGTATTGAGTTGTATTGTGACAATGCTCGGAAGTTAATTTATGACACCATCACTACATGTATGAATACCTTGTAAATTCCAATTAACCAATATATTCTATTGAAGAGTAAACTTTAGAAAAAATGTTTGACCAGTTACAAAAGTTAAATATCGATCGCCACGGATACATGACGCACGCAAAACGCAAAGACAGTCGTCACAATTAGAAACACAAGAACAAGAAAGCACTAAATGACGCCACATCTATCATAGTCCAATAAAAACATAATTGCTGTCAGTTCTGTTTAGTTGTCACACATCTTTTCATCGGCATTGTATTGTTTGATTGATTTAAATCCTTTAATGTTGAACATTTCGTTTCATCATTGGAAAACTGAAACACAAACACATGTCATTTGCTGATGTACAAAGTCGTTTGGATAATCTGAGAATAAATGAAAGTCTTCAGAGAGCAATAACATGCATAATAGGGAAACCAAAAACATTGCGTGCGTTCAGTGTGCTATCAATTGAGCACTCATTAACTCTTAATTCGCAACAATTTAGACACGGCTATTTGATTATTGTTTTACACTGGAAAATATACATTTTTTTGTTGGTGAAATATATTAATTTAATTACAACAATCTTACAGGCAAAATATTGGCATTAATGTGATACATGCATACGAGACGCTTCAATCACAATTCCATACTAGCAAATATTGTCTGATCTAGAATACCGTTGTCCTAGGAAATGTTTACGTTTATGGTCAACCCACAATCATGGGATACCTTGCAAGAAAATCTCATTTGCATTTGCCCTCAATTAGTTTGTGAATTACGATATCTAAGCACCAGTCACAAGTCAGCATGTAGTTCACAATATTTTTGGAAGGAATAAAACATTATGCTTATTTTCAGCCATACCCGTTTAAAATAATGGCCTTATATTGTACGTGTATTTAACTTATTAACGAAGCAACTAATCAACAAAACCATTGGTACCATATAAACATTGTGTGCACCCGTTGCCTCAATAATGACACGATACTATCATTTAAGCATACAGACAATTTGTTCCGTGCCACTAACAACTAATTTATCTCCCTAATCCGCTACACTTTGTGCACAAATCAAGTTTGCCAATGTTATTGCATGAGATTTCCTGTAAACGGTAACTGGCAATTTGCAACGCTAGACAGTCGATTATGACAACGTCTATACCAGTGACAGTCTCTTCCTGTTGATTATATAGAAATGAGACATACTAAAGTAGATTATTACATGAACTATAAATAGACGCAACGCGATTGGTCACACCCCCAAAATAGCCGAGTCAATAAATCTAGATATTGACCCGGGTTCGCTGATATTGACCTGTCTATAAATAGAATTCGAAATTTTTACAAAATTAATTGATAGCATAAAGCCATTTTTGCATGCAAAAAAGATTGCAGTACAATTACTGTAAGTATTAAATTGATATTAAAACTGAAATCTTATTCCAGAAAGGGAAATAATCTTGTTTACCTAAAATCAATACTCAGTAGCATAAATTATTTTAGTGTTGAGTTTTACCGCAAGGGAGAGCACTGTTTGCATTTGTTTACATTTCTCTTAAAGCAGAAGAATTTTCTTTTATTTTGAATTCATTTAACAAATATTTGAGTGTTTTATAATGTATTGTAATGAAAATTCTATCAAGAAGTGTGTGTGTAATGCTTAGTACTATAGGTCTTCTTATTACAATGGCATTGCGTTTCTTTGAAAGTCAACACTGTGCTGTGATCTAACTTCGTAAGTGGCATTAATGTTCATGACTTCCAAACTAGTTTTCATTTGAACTTGAAGTAGAAATCTACCTAGTATAATATATTTTGATTTGTTATTCTTCGAATTAAATAATTATTTTTTGAAGAATTCAATAAATTTCGACTGGAATTGAACTGATCCAGCAAACGGAGTAATCATAAAAATGAGAAAGAATGTGCTATCTCTGCAGGTAAGTTGTTAGTTAGTTATGTATTATATTCTAAATAAATGAATAAAAACTATTAAATTTTATAGTTCATGTAATAAAACAGTTATTTACTTATTAGCTGGGAAATATGCTGTTGATATTGACCGCAAAATCGTTTTTTTAGGTCAATATCACAGCATATTTCCCAGCTAATAAGTAAATAATTGTATAATATGTCAGACTTTTTACTATAAACCGGTTCACATCTGGAGACGTCATTATACAGAAATGTAGGTCAAAGGTGAGCTTAGACAGTTACGGCGAAAAATAGCAAAATGATTTTGTAACATCAACAGCGGATATGCGTGAAATCACTCAAATATTTCAAACACCGAGGTTGTATTAACAAGATATCATGTCTGTTTGGAATGTAAAGACCGCCATGCGAGAAAGGGTCTAAGCGTCACGCTTGTCACTACTGATTGATCTTGTGGTATGGTCCACTTAGTTACACCAGGGGTTCAGGTAAGCTGAAGTAACTGCGGTTTTACCTCGTGTGTTCAGGTAAAGTTGAACCAATACCTATAGTACATGTATATATCCCATGTCGGTACATGGCACTGGACGTATTCTTGAAAAAGGAGTTGTTCTTCTGAAGTAGCACCTTGCAAATGCAACGCTGGTCTACAATTATAGCAGTAATGTAGTGCAATGACAGAGTTTTCTTATGATTGCGTGTGGTACAGTTGTCATTTCCCGGCTACAGACTGTGCACTTCCTGGAGACAAATTATATATGGCAGAATGGCAGACGGCATGCAATATAAATTGAAGAGATGTTCAAACAAAGAATGTTGTAAACAATGTAGATATGTCATGTTTAAGGGCTACATGACAAAATGGCCCGTACAAAAAACGAACACAAGGAACGACACAAAAACTCTTACAACATCATGACGCAACAGACATTTAGAACAACTATATTTTTGTGTTTTTCGGATTTTTCGGATTTTGCAAGTTTTAGACGTGGACTCTAGATTGAGAAGTTCGGTGTAATATAAATGGAGGAGATGTTCAAAGAAAAAATGTTGTAAACAATGTGGACAAGTCAAGTTTATGGGCACCATGACAAAATGGCCCGTACAAAAACACACAGAACA
>Ga0224511_10003749_pt1 | contig 11131 bp, 6 predicted proteins | sample SF_May12_sed_USG_2_FD_169988 | JGI IMG/M metagenome (GOLD analysis project Ga0224511, IMG submission 169988) | Sediment microbial communities from San Francisco Bay, California, United States - SF_May12_sed_USGS_8_1 | ecosystem: Environmental > Aquatic > Marine > Sediment | place: USA...
ATATAGCATCATCTAGAGGTCCTCTACCAAAGTTGTTCAAATTATGCCCCTGGGGTCAAAATTGACCCCGCCCCGGGGGTCACAATTTTACATTGAATTATATAAGGAAAAGTTCAAACGACATCTCTTGAACCGCTAATGGTAATTTGACCAAACTCAATAGGAATGGTCCCTGTGTGGTCCTCTACCTAAATTGTTCAAATGGTTCTGATTGGTTGCATAAGTAGGTCACGGGGTCAAAAAGTAGGTTTTCTAAATGCAATTTTCAAAAATCTTCTTGTCTGAAACTACAAGGCCTGAAGCTTTCATATTTGGTATATAGCATCATCTAGAGGTTCTCTACCAAAGTTGTTCAAATTATGCCCCTGGGGTCAAAATTGACCCCGCCCCGGGGTCACAATTTTACATTAAATTATATAAGGAAAAGTTCAAACGACATCTTCTCTTGAACCGCTAATGGTAATTTGACCAAACTCAACAGGAATGGTCCCTTGGTGGTCCCCTACCTAAATTGTTCAACTGTTTCTGAATGGTTGCATATGTAGGTCACGGGGTCAAAAAAAGGTTTTCAAAATGTAATTTTCAAAAATCTTCTTGTCTGAAACTACAAGGCCAAGAGCTTTCATATTTGGTATATAGCATCATCTAGAGGTCAATTACCAAAGTTATTCAAATTATGCCCCTGGGGTCAAAATTGACCCAGCCCCGGGGGTCACAATTTAACATTGAATTATATAAGGAAAACTTCAAATGACTTCTAATCTTGAACCGCTTATGGTAATTTGACTAAACTCAACAGGAATGGTCCATGGGTAGTCATCTACAAAATTGTTTAAATGGTTCTGAATGGTTGCATAAGTAGGTCACTGGGTCAAAAAGTAGGTTTTCAAAATGCAATTTTCAAAAATCTTCTTGTCTGAAACTACAAGGCCCAGAGCTTTCAAATTTGGTATATTATATAGCATCATCTAGAAGTCCTCTACCAATATTTGGTGGACAACATTAGTGGTCCTCTGTAAATAGCTTTACCTTGACCTTTTCCTCAAGTGAGCGACCTAGGGCCCTTTGGGCCCTCTTGTTTAAAGATTACGAATTGAGAATGGCGTTTTCAGCGCGAAGATACATAAGGTTGTTGTCACGTAATTGAAATAACATACAAACAAGTTTTTGTTAAAGTTTACTTTTACTGTTCATCCATGTAAAATTAAAAACACTGTTATTTTAATATAAACAGTTCAGTTCAGTTAATTGGCATATCAGCATAATGTATATGCTTTTGCCCAAAATATTAACAGCAAAAAAGTGAATGATGCTCAAGGTAATTAGATACACAAACATATAAACAGAATAATATCAGTTTGAAGCAACTGTATTAGTGGTATCAGGTCTTCTTAACATAGCAAAGTACACGAATTTAGAAACATTTCTCATAGTTCTAACATATTTAGAAGACATTAATTTTAAAAGCTTGAAAGTGTGTTAAATGACACAGGAATGTGATATTTAGTTCGTAAATCACGATGTAAAAGACAAATAAACAGAAAGTGGAATTTAGATTCTGCAATGTTCATAGAACAGTACTTGCATTTCCGGTCCATTGTATCAACATTAATATAACGTAATGTTTCAATGTCTAAAGAATGAGGAACTAATCTAATAACTGACAAAGCTTTTCTTTTATACTCAAGGACATCAATGAACACTACGCCGTACCTCCCATTTCTAATATTAATAACCCGTTCATCAATGAAAGGATTGGCATATATACTTGGACAAACATAGTCGCATGTCTTTCGACACAAATGATTACTTTGTAGAACAAATTAGCCACTTGTCTAAGGGCGTGGTTATAGTACTTAGCGTAATGTCAATATTAAGTTTACGTTCAAAATTACATTTGAATTTAACATAGTATGTCATTTTTTCGGTGAATTAATTTCATCAGTTCATTTTCTTATATAAAGCAATTTGATACGTTGATTAAACATATGGGTGCAATTCATCGACATACAATTTTTGTTCCATACATCCATACACCCACGGTCGTCTACATGCTGTTTAACTGCCGTAAACGAGTTAGTCTCACGGTTTGAACGACTAAATACAGTGTCATTTACAGATTGTTCATAGATATTAAATATTAAAGAGTCTGAGTATGATCTTATTCCAAATCTTAAGATTTCACTGCTTTCAAATTTAAGACAACGGAAGACTGCCTATCCCCATGTTTAATACAAGACGAGACATATTTATAAATTGATTTTATCATAGTTAACATAGTTAACATCTTACAACTTAGGCCTGACTTTATTTCAACTTTATCAACTGTTTCACACGCTTTCTTTTAAATAAATGCACAGTACATCTTTGAGTAATGTAATTTAACATTTTGTATAATAGTATTAAGTATAAAAACACAATCAGCAGTGCTGCGGTTATTCCGAAATCTTAAGTCGCATAATTAACTAGGAATGTTGCAATTTATAGACATAATAAAGTCTAGAATGATGCAGCTTTATTTAATCAATACCGTTAATCATAATGCCTCTAATTGATTTAATATAAACAGTCGACAAGTGTCAGTCGATTGGAGTAAACACATTTCTATTTATCCCCCCCCCCATTTTCAATTGAAAGCAACTATTTTTAGCCGTCATACCAAATGACGTGCGTAAACTGCTTTGATTGACGGAGATCGTTTTTAACTTTGGAAAATACTTTTATGGTTGAGTAGTTATTGTTATGTATTATGTTGACACGTGCCATTAAGTGTTGTTTATGCGTTTGTATACTCTTTTAGTTGATTTTAGAGCATTTGGATAACAATTTGTCATTCAGAAAATGCTGGCTGGCATGCACGTGTGCAAAACGATGTAAGCGTTTGTCATTCCGTATATGGCCAATTAATCTGAGATAAAGTGAAAGCCCTCAGGAGTCAGGAACATACATCTAGTCTGCATGTGGAAAATAGCAGCCTCGGTTTTATTAAAACTCATCATCAATGGTGATCTATGATCCTAAAGGACCAGAAACTATGATAATACACAAAAAATACATACTGATTATTGACACCACACTGGTAATGCACCGTTCGGCAAAATTTCAAACTCCGCCCAAAGCGGTAGATTTGCTTTGATCTTGTGAAGGCTTGTGAATGGGTCTTTCTTTTGTGTTTTCTAGGTCAGATTGTCACCTGACAATATAAGCCTAATCTATTGGATTAAAACTGACCATGTACTGTTATAAATGATCATGATTGACAGTTGCGGAACGGTCCATCGTGTGCGTTGTGGTTTCAGGTGGGCCGGGTAGACGAACGCTACACAACATGCGGCATCATCCTCGCCGTCTGCTTCTTCCCGCTTGGAATTATCTGCTGTCTTATGATGAAGGAGAGAAAATGTGATCGCTGTGGGGCCACTGCCTAGAACTTTCTCTAGAGAACATGTTTACATAATTATGTTCGTTTATGTGTATATCTTTTGACCACAATGTAGGTCTTTCATGTCAATGTATGAACATTTTTTTCAAATTCATCTTTACTGTTAGTTTTTGCAATGTGTGCAATGTGACTCTTAATAAGGAAACATTGTACATGTATGCCAACGCTGAATAAACACACTGTTAAGTTTACTAAAGCAATAATGTATTCCTAGAAGATACTAGAATCCCGTACGTTGGCCTACAAAAGTATCTGTTGTAAACTTTTTTACTCTGTCTGACTGAACAAATGTTATTGGAGCATGTCTAGAAACACCAAACTTACGATGTCACAACACGTGAAACAAATAAAGCTCTTAGTTTGTGCCACAGTGCATTTAACTAGATTTATGTACTGGTTTGCAATAATTTAATGGTATAATAATGGCAACAGTCAATATTGCATTTTGTATTTGCTACATATACTCGCAGAACAGGAAATCTTGTATTGCTTCCTGTGATATTTAAAGAAGATAAAGATCGGATATGACGAACTTATATCCTCTAAGATGCTTGTGATATCAATCCTCTTTTTATCTACTACATAAAGAGAACATATTTTATGTTTCTGTTGCCATGGTGACATAATTCGTTCTTACTTAAGCTTCCAGAGTTAAATATTTTTGCGTATTTGTCGATATATTGATGGTTAGGATTTCAATCACATACTGTTAAAACACTCAAGATCGTTTCACATTAACGCAACGGCCAATGCGCAAATCGCTCTAGCTACATACAAATGAGAATACGTCTGCTTGTAGCATCATGTGGACAAATGACACGCATAATATGATTTGTCTGATCTTGACCAAAAACGTGTCCAATATTAATGTTATTGTACGTTTGTGTTTCCAACTTAACCCTTGGTATTTGTGATGTGGAAAGCAAAGTTTCGGTTTATGTGCGTCTTCAGAAACCAAAATTAATATTTCTGAAACATAATTCCTGTTTACTTCACAACAGTTACATAATTGGCAGCATGCAATTTGGTACCTTCTTCAGAACACATTATTCTAACATTCTTAAGGAAACCATACTCAGCCTATATAACTATTGATTCAAATGGGCTTAAGAAACAACATCTGTTACAATGGTGAATGAACTGCTAATCCCTTCTAGCAGTGATATTTTTTCACGTGCGCGTATTTGTGTGTTTGTGCTGCGTGCACGCGTTTATGTTGTCATTCATGATGCGCGCGCAGTGGCTAATGCATCTGCTTTAACTATTTTTTTTTCAAATTCTTTTTTATCATTGTTTTTATCGGGTATGATATAACTAATGACATGCAGGCGTTCACATCAGTACTGCAACATATTTTTTAAGAATATCTAGGTATGTTGATCTTTCTGTTGAGTATATATCGATCGAAATTAAATACGCAAATTATCGCTTGGTACTTTTTACACATATTCACAAACGACATGCATTATAAATATTACCATGTTGGTTCGTGATATTCTAAATGGCATGCCAAATGTTTAATAAATGAAGTTTGGTATTGGAAGCTTTTAAGCTTTTAAAGTCACTGTGACCTACATTTATTTACTAAATTATACATCGTCTAACATTATGTATGTTCGATTTAGTTTTCTAAAACCACATTGTTAGGAAGTGCTTTATATGTATATTGCTTTTTCTGTTACTCGGTATATGCCCTCAAGGTAAATGTTGTATTTCTTTCTTACATGTAACGTACTTTAATGATATAAACAGATAAATTGTTGCCTTTTTACTTTTTATATCAAGTTTTACAAAAGATTTACCGCCAAAGAACTACTGTATAAAAAATGCAAGTACTTTTATAGTTACATTTGATTTAAAATAGTACTGTTAGGCTATTGAGGATATCAAACAAAGATCGTCTAGGGGACATTCTACAAACTGCCGTTCTTCCACGACAACACGACCTAAATTATTATTCATAAAAACCGTGATGCACTGCGTGTCTGAGTCATTTCTTTCTAGTCTGGTTTTGTAGGTTGCTATTTGCATAGTATGCGGTTGATATTTCGCTCCGATACTGACTCCAGAAAAATCAATGCATTGTAATAATGACATAAATGGAAACATTCCAACGGGATACATGATGAATTGAAAAATAACACAGACCTTAACACCATTTGCACAGCCACCAGTGTTCACCTGTCTAGTTTAATATCCTAACGTACAGGTAATGGTTGTGATTGTACTACCGTGGGAATGGTTTAAACTAAGGAAAAGAACATGTTTTGATGTTGCTGTTGATATGATTTCGCGGTTTGCTGCATAATGGAAATTCTAGACCATAATTACGTTTTAATGCATGCACACATCAGCATAATTATTAATAATTAAGTAGGTTTCACATTTACGGTTCAGTGGTGGATCCGTGGGGACGGGGTGGGGGGGTTAAGTCGTAACTGTGTTACCCTCTTTAACCTACATTTAATAATTTCATTTAATATTTTCAAAATAATTTTGAGATTACATTACATGTGTAATAAAACTAATTGCGAGCGTAGCATGCTCCAAAACACCCGCAATTTATAATATTGAAAATTTACGGAAAAAAATCATTAATTCATGCGCCGATTGTTTTACTAAATACTACATGTCGAAACAAAGCTACCAATATGGTTCTTTCAACTTTAAGGGTTGAAAAAAACACACTAATATACATGTATGTAATTCACCCGGCGTGTTGACGGTTATAGTATAAGTTATTGTATTTAAAATTGCAGGTTTTTGCCATATTCTTATGTTGATATGTTGATTATTAAAGAGGAATTTAGCATTTACAACATTAAAAAAGGCCGGCGCCGGGTGACACCGGACATGGACATAGGATTATCACTATTTTCCAGCAAGACATGTTTGCATTTTAGAATATACTTTAATTTATGTAGTTGAAAAACAACGCTAACTAAATATTTTAAAGTATCAAACGTATCCTTAATAGCAGTACCAGTTACATGCACATGGAGTCTACTCGATCTAAAATTGTGCAATCTGATTTGGCCTTAAATACATTGCATTTCAATTGAAGTGAAGAGTTAAAGATTGTATCGTGTATGTGTTTTTTTAAAACCTGGCTTTTTTGGTAAAGGATCCTGTTTTAACGCAAATTCTATTTCCGACAAAGACAGTAATTTATGATCTGATTACCCTGTGGCATTTGGCACATAATAAGTTTGGTTTCCGTATCACAATGTTTACCAATCAAACAACAAGTATAAAGCGTCATTAATAAAATAACAGCTTTCCGATTTCCTAACACAGCCTGCATTATAAACGTTGTTTCGAGGCCACGGCTACCAGTCTCCTGAGCGAGCTCTGTATTGACCCATGTCGCGATCCTAATGACTCGTCGTACCAGAAAATGGCGCTTGAACATCGATATTATGCATTCAATCTGTATTTCAATCTGCCTATACATCTGTAGACATCGTAGATAGGAAAGCCAGGCGTCAAAGCCTCTCTCCGCCGAGACTGATATCTCCGATAAAATGTTCCAGCAACAGGCGTCTTGCCAACTGTGTCGGGACCCGCAATTTGGTGTACTTTACAACGCATAGCCGATATAAAGAAAACGCGAATACTCAGCTTAACGTAATAGATGCTTAAGTGTCAATCTGAATTTATTTATTTATTATGTTTTTTATTAATATTTATTTATGTATTTTTTAAATTGTATTATTTATTTATTTATTTATTTATTTATTTATTTATTTATTTATTCATTTATTTATTTATTTATTTATTTATTTATTTATTCATTTATTTATTTATTTATTTATTTATTTATTTATTTATTTATTTATTTATTTATTTATTTTTATTTATTAATTAACGTCTCGTAATGTACGTCATGTAGACAAACATGTGTTAAAGACTAATACATGTACAAAGTACGGTGCCACTCTAAAAAGAGTCATAAGAGGCAATTTACAAAGTATCCCAATTTATATGAGATATTATTAATACGGTCAATATTGTAAAGCATTATCGTCGAGTCCTAAACGAACATTGATATATGCGTTCAACTGAATTTGCAATCAAATTAAAACTTTATAGTACATACATAATTATACAATATATTATATCAATATTATAGATAACAACCTAAATAATAAATTAGACCAAATTGTGAAGAAAAAATACTCATGAGATTATATAATTACTTATAATCAGTGATAATTTTTCGTTCCAAAACAATGGGATAAAAAAGTGCACATGTTAGAAAACAATGTTTTTTTTTGGGAAAACAATGTTTTTTTGGGAAATCAATGTTTTTTTTAAAAGCAATGTTTTTTACACGACTTCACACATGATTTATTTTGATTATAAAGCATACGCAATTTATCAAAATAAAAACTATTCATGTTTTACATAAACTTTCTTTTCATAACACAATCCCTCATAGAAGTCACAGTCTTAAAGGCCATGTTGTTAAAGAACTTTGATAAATTCTCCTCTGTTTTGCACTTCTCCACTCTGAAATTACTTCTTTTTAGTTGTCGAAAATCATTGCGTTTTTTTAGCGCACATATTTTGAAATTGTGACTTTTTTCCCAGAAATGTGCGTGAAAAACGAAAAACGCAGACCAAAAATTATCACTGCTTATAATTTAAATTGAAGAGATGTTCAAAGAAAGAACGTTGTAAACAATGTTGACAATGTAGTCAAGTTTGAGGGCACAATGAAAAATGGGCCGTACACAGAAAAACACACATAACAATATAAAACACGTAGAACACCAAGACGCAACAGACATTCAGAAAAACGCTTTTTTGTGTGTTTTAATTGTACCCTGCAAAAAAGATATTTATGAAAAAGGTATGTTTCGAAATGTTTAAGAATAATGAAGATTTCAAAGGAAAATAACAACATTTTATTATTTCCATATAAAAATGTTTCGGTCAGAGCCGGGAATCGAACCCGCGCCGCGACTAAACGAGAGGGTGGATAGTTCCATATGTACGAAGTCTGAATACGCTTGTGTTATATAAAATGTCCAAAATATGCGCGAACCAACCGAGCGCGCAAAAAGTAAGTTATTTGACTTTATATGTCACGTTTGATGCGTTTCTTGTTAAGCAGTGCACATTCTTAATGAAAATTAAAAGTCCTGCGTACGAAACAAAACGATATTGGATTGTTTTTGCGTACTGCGTACCTGCCCTATGCGTACATCATACAGTCTACCCCACACCCTAAGTACTGCGTATCAATAGGTGGGGTCACCATCATTTGTTTTCTTAAAAAACATGCCAAAGAATGAAAGCAGAACTGATTTTATTCGAAAGAAATTTTAATGAAAACAAGTCGAATAGAATTTCTTACTTTCCATTTTTACATTTTAACATTGTACATGTATACAGGTCTATATTAATCGCAAAATCTACGAGACTGTGCCGCATCGAAATATCACAAGCCGACATGTAGTATTATTATCATTCATTTAGAAGCGTAATAGGTTTTCTCCATGAAGGTACGTGTACGAAATAATGTACGAAATAACACGATTTTGGATTTTTGCGTACTGCGAACCGACCCTTTGCGTTCTGCGTAAGGTCTAACCCCATTTTGCGGTGTCTTAAAAACATGTCATAGAAAAAAAGTAGAAAATATTATATTTGAACGTTTCTAAACAAAAAAGGATGAAACATTTTAACATTGTATAATTATATGTATCGCAAAATCTACAAGACTGCGTCAGTGCACCTGAATATCACAGGCCCATATGTAGTCTCGTTATTATTCATTATAAACGTGACAGCTTTTTACCGCATTAGTACGCAACCTTAACCACATATAGCTCAGGTTGTATGCGTTGCTAAGGGGCAAGTATTGAACCCCACTCAGTTGCACAATCCGACCAACCAGTGGGCTGTAGCAATTATAAAGTCATCCTACTTGAGTCATATATGGAAACATTTTAACGAAAAAAATCATAAATGGAAACAATTTACCGGGACACCATTATAAATAGCAGAATCATATTAACTATTGCCTTCTGCTTGCCAGACATTGATTATTATCCATACTAATAACCTTTCACCCAGATAATAAATTAAACATTCCGCTTCAACTAAAAATAAACCATGGATTGCGCTTTTCGAATTTGCGTGCTTTTATCAAAACAGGTTTATTTACAACAGGATGCACTCATTTTTAATGCACAATCCCCGTTTATTAAACCTTAATTATACTTTGAACAGGATTTAAAATATCAAACAAAAATCACGCAGGATCGGTAAATAGGAAGAACACGAATTATGCACCAATTTCTTAATTTTCTACGTTTCCATATTTTACATTGGGAATGTCTGTCATTCCAGTAGCTTCACGAGGATTATACAATGTTTTCAATAGCATCTTATTACAGTATAGTGATTGAGTGCAAATGACAAAACAAACAACTACCGAATCATTGCATAAAATACAATGAAGTCAGATTCCATTATGATTCTAAAACAGGACTGCTGTTACTTTTACAAGGAGAAACACATTCAAGCACGCACGTACAACGAATATATTTATAAGAACAACAACTCTGAATCCTTATAACATACTCGTGGAACGTGGTTACCTTTCTTTGTTAAACCAATAGATTAAGAATACACATGATAAGTGATACAACGTATTACGTAAGATCATACTTAATATCTCGTCGCGTTATTTCCACAAACCAATATGTCACGTTAGTATGTTTTGAGAAAATCAACTTTTAAAGTTTGAAGGACTAGAAAATGGTAATGCTTTAAGATTACTTGAAACTGCACATACAAAGTTTTTGGTATTTAGAGAAAACATATCTGGATTTTTTAACCAATAATAAGTGTACGAGAAGCAATTTTCAACGAAACTTGCAAAAGTAAACTGAAAATGTTTTAGGTCAATTCCACAAACCAATATCGACTTACGGGTGTTTGGAACTCGTTTTGTATCGTAAAGATGCCTATTCTGATTTGAAGAATTTTATAACGAACATCATAACTCCCAAAATGGTCTTAGCCCGCTTTACTTTTTTACATATTTAGATAATATAAATATGCTTTCTTGTGTCCATTTAAACAGTATTTTACTTATAAAAGGACAGTTAGCATAGCCTTCAAATTATTATTTTGTATATAAAAAAGATGTATATACATGTATGTAGAAAGTAATTATCTGTATGGCTATATAAAACAAGACAAATATATCACAAATATACTTTAAACTTGATGAACTTAATTTAACTTATTAACTATATAACGTTTTTAAAATACACGAACAATGCTTACATTGGTAAACCTATCAATGCTTCTACTACATTAGATTTAAATATAAACAAGAAAGACCATTGATGCAAAGCATCAAAGGGCGCCGTTTAATAGTTTATGCATGTGTTATATGTTGGGCAACAAGAAATAATCAAGGCCAATCACCATTATCTTTATGAAGTGGGGGATTGATCACATGACTTACTCGACCAATCATTTTGTGCGCACTGTGTAGTAATCTAAAAATAAAACAACTCGGGGAGACAATCGTAATGAAATTTTCTAAATGTCACCTTTAACACATTAACAAATAAAGTTAGGTGAACATTTAATTCAGATATCGATCAAATTAAAGAAAACAAATTTTATCATGGTTTATCAATGTAGTAAACATAACAAAACAAA
>Ga0224511_10003750_pt1 | contig 11131 bp, 12 predicted proteins | sample SF_May12_sed_USG_2_FD_169988 | JGI IMG/M metagenome (GOLD analysis project Ga0224511, IMG submission 169988) | Sediment microbial communities from San Francisco Bay, California, United States - SF_May12_sed_USGS_8_1 | ecosystem: Environmental > Aquatic > Marine > Sediment | place: USA...
GAATAAAGGAAGCTTTATTAAGAGACTCGTATACCAACTCCTATTGCACGCAAAGTGCCCTGCTGAAAAGGAGGAATAAGTCATGTCTACGAAGAAACCTGCGAAGAAGAAGAAAGAGGAAGAAGAGGAAGAAGAGCCTGAGGAAGAAGATTGGTAAGGCTCTGCTGGTGAGTGCGCTACGAGTGGACGGTTACTTACGGTAGAACAATCATGCGTATGGACGGATTCTGTGGAAAAGGCTGCTATGATAGCGCCTGATAAAATGAGGTGGAGGTGACTAGTATGCCCGAGAAGAAGAAGCCAGAAGAGAAGAAGAAGCCAAAGAAATAGAGCATTAGCAGCGCTTGGAACCACATATTACGAAACTTGAAGCGGAAACCGCCTCGTTCATAATCACCATTTTTTAAGTTAAAACCTAAAATTCACCCATAAGAGGTGACCAACAATGGCTAGATGTCCCACATGTGGAAAAGAGGGTGAAACACCGAATAAAGAGTGGAATTTACGCAAAATTCATGTTAAGCAGTATGAGTGCTGCGGAAAAAAGTTCAGGGAATACACGAAGATGATTTAGGAGCCCAGGAGGTGACATGTGATGGGTCTTCTTGACTGGTTCAGAAGGGGAAGAAAAAAGAAGGTAGATGAAGAGAAGGAAGCGCTTGAACGCACGGGCAAGTTGCAAACCGAAATCGAGAAGGGTGTGGAAAAAGAACCTAAGAAAAGGAAAAAAGAGAGTGATTAAATGGCTGCGCCCGAGCTTGCGGGAGTACTGGTTCTTATTCTAAGGGAGGGGGCGAGTAGATCAAGGGGAAGAGAGGCCCAGCGCGCCAACATTATGGCTGCCAAAATTGTGGCAGAGTCGGTGCGCGCGCGCAGACACCTCGGGTTCAATCTTGTATGTCACTTCGTCAAATCTGCTCTCTGGTGAGAGGATATTCATCAAATGTCTATAGAGCTCAAAATGAATTAAAGCTTCTCTAATAGCCTCTTGTCTCTTGATGCAACACTTGAAATTGTCATTTTATTAAAGGGTTTTTCTTCTTTTAATAACCCTTTCCTCGGTCAACGCTACAGGAGTTGTTTAGTGCAGAGGTTAGGTTCACATATACGTTTACATTCCACGTTTTGCGGTGCTCAATACTGGATTTTGTCACCAATTTACCGGTAAAAAATACGCGCGTAGTCAAGCCCTACGATCTACAAGTCATCTTCAGCGCGGAACACATATCAACGGTATAAGCCATGTTTCGTTAAAATCGATAAAGGTTTCCGACACTATTCCATACAAAAGCCCGGGGCATTGCCTCAAAAATTGTATATTTTCCTCTCCAACCAGTGCAGTGTGACGGTACCACAATTTTAGGACGAAACTTTTGCAGTGCCTCCACCGTTCGACTAATCCTTGGCTCGCATTCTTTTCCAGCTAAATGAAAACCACCCATTATGGCATGAACCTTAGCAACTCCGGTTATTTGCTGCGCATAGAGTGTTGTGTTGACAATGCCAGCATGGGCACAGCCTGATATTACCACCAAACCTTTGCGCTTAACATTGATTATGATTGCTCGATCATCCCAAATCCACGGATCTGGTTGCCAGCTACCATCAGAAAAAACCCGCTGTCTTGGAAAACCTTTTTCGAAGTCAGTTTTGCGGGGGATTTCTCCGGTAACAAGTATGCTAGCATCCGCTAGGAGATGCGGTTGCTTTGTCCGTAAATACTTGGCAGGAGCTACTTGGTCTTCGCGTGGAAATTTTGGATATTTCCTTATAGTCCCGTCTGGATTAACTACGCCTCGGATTTTGAACATGTTTTCATGGACGATGATTGGCAGTTTTTTGGCAATAACTTTGAGAACACCTACCAATCCGCCGAAATGATCATAATGGCCATGAGAGAGAACTATACACTCGACTTCCCAAAGATTTAATCCCATTCTTCTTGCATTAGTCACAACTCCCTCTCGACTGACGCCTGTGTCAAACAGTATGCTATGAAAACTCCCTTCGGAAAAGACTTTAATTAATATTGAATAACCATGTTCAGCAAATGGAAGCCGAAAATGTTTTCTCATCCATTCTTCGTCCATGCGGTTTTTCACCCATTCTCGAACCTGATCAACCTCTTTCCTTTCAATTGTTGACAGGAAATCAACAGTGTTATCTGCTAAGCTTATTATTTCTACACCATCAACTTCATTAAGCGCCACCTGGCTAGCCATTTTCCTGATCGCCTCCTAGCTATAAAGTGCCTCTGTAGTAAATTGTTGCTGGGCATCCAACACATTTTTGCGCCTTATATCTATTGCAAGGTCGGCAGTCAACATTGCATGGTGTCGTTGTTCTTTCTTTATGTGTAAGATGCTCTCGTATGGGTAGGAAGGGGGAGTAGTTGATGTTGCCGATGGGGTAGAATTCAGATCGGCGTATTCCTTCGCTGCTTCTTAGTGAACATTTCTCTATTGATATGCTTTGAAGGGTTTCTGGGTCCTCTGCCATTATGAGGGCGATGAGGTTGTATCCTCCTAGTGTGGTAAAGATGTGAACCACTCTAGGACAGTTTCTGAAACGTTCGAGAAGCTTATGCATAGCCTCAGCGCTTTCAATTTCAAGGAATAGGATGGCTGCACAAAGTTTTAATGGTTCTATGTTGAGTAGCGCTGAAACCTTGATAACGTCTTGTTCAAGGAGGTTCCTTACTCTCTTCTTGATCCCCATACTTGTATAACCAACGATTCTGCTCAGCTCTTTGAGGGTTGTTCGTCCGTCTAGTTGAAGCTGTGAAACTATCTTACGATCGATCTCGTCCAAAGCTCTTCACCATTATAGTTTATTTTCTAAACAAAAAGTATTAATATAGTTTACGTATTAAACATCTTCTCTTTAGACTATGATGGACCGGTTGTGTATGGAAACTATGGAGAAGAAGGCTTTGAATGAAGAATGCGACGGAAAATGTGAATCTTGCTCAAAGGTAGATGCATGCACTGACCCTAGAAAAGAGCATTATCTGGAACAGCAAAGGCTCAAGCTCAAGATGAGTAGGATTAAACACAAAGTAGCTGTGATAAGCGGCAAAGGGGGAGTGGGCAAGAGCACGGTGACCGTGAATCTGGCAATGGCTTTTGCAATGCACGGTTACGTCAACTACGTTGGCATCTTTGATGCAGACATTCACGGTCCATGCGTGCCAAAAATGTTAGGTCTCAGGGGCCAGAGGCTTCAAGCTAACCCCATAGGCGTATTCCCTGTAATGGGACCGTTGGGAATCAAAGTCGTATCTATGGACTTCTTGATTTCAAGCGATGAGACGCCAGTAATTTGGCGTGGTCCCTTAAAAATGAGAGCAATTCAGCAGTTTTTATCTGACATAATGTGGGGAGAACTTGAATTTCTGTTCATCGATCTTCCACCAGGAACCGGTGACGAACCATTAAGCGTTATGCAATTAATTCCAGACATGGACGGCGTAATAATAGTGACGATACCCTCCGAAGTTTCGCAAGTCGTGGTGAAGAAGGCCGTTACATTCGCTAGACAACTAGGCGTTCCAGTAATTGGCATAATTGAAAACATGAGTGGTTTCATCTGCCCGAAATGTGGAACAGAGATTAACATCTTCAAAGTTGGCGGTGGACAAAAAATATCAGAGGATTTGTCGGTTCCTTTTCTAGGAAGCATTCCAATAGACCCCGAGATCTGTCGTGACTCTGATAATGGAATGCCCTTTATAACTGAACATATGGATTCCCCTGCAACAAAGGCGTTTATGGAAATCGTCAAGAGAATTGAACGCTTTTTAGAGCGCAGAGAGCGATTAGAAAGCCCACCTAAGCCGAGTCTACATGAGCGAGGAACTAAAAAATGAGTGCAAGGACAATAACCATAGACCCGATCACTCGTCTGGAAGGCCATGGTAAGATAGAAATTTTCTTGAACGAAGAGGGAAACGTAGAAAACGCCTATTTTCAGGTTCCTGAGCTTAGAGGATTCGAAAGGTTTTGTGAGGGAAGAAAGGCGGAAGACCTGCCAATCCTAACGCCAAGGATATGTGGCGTTTGTCCCGTCGCTCATCATTTTGCGTCGACAAAGGCTTTGGATGCTGCGTTCCATGTTGATCCTCCCGCGGCAGCTAAAAAACTCAGGGAACTCATGTACAGCGGCTATATGATTTACGATCATACACTCCACTTCTATTTCCTGGGTGCACCAGACTTTGTTGTAGGCCCTGACGCTCCACCTGGAGAAAGGAACATTCTTGGAGTAATAAAAAAAGTTGGCTTGGACATCGCCAAAGAAGTAATCAAGCATCGAGCTTACGGTCAGAGAATCACTGCTATGATTGGGGGAAAGGCAACCCATCCCGTTTGCGGACTACCAGGTGGCATTTCTAAACCCATCACAGAGGAAGAACGTCAAGAAATCGAAAAGATGGCAGAATCCAGTGTTGAGTTCGCAAAATTTAGTTTAAAATTGTTTGAAGATGTTGTGTTGAAGAATAAGAACTATGTGGACATGGTTCTAAGCGATGCTTACACTCTGAAAACATATTACATGGGCCTGGTTGACGAGAACAACAAACTCAACTTCTACGACGGCAAAGTGCGAGTTGTTGATCCTGAAAACAAAGAGTTTGTGAAGTTTGCTCCACACGAATATTTAGACGTAATTGAGGAGCACGTTGAAGAGTGGAGTTATGTCAAGTTTCCATACTTGAAGAAAGTAGGGTGGAAGGGCTTCGTTAGCGGATTAGACAGTGGTATCTATCGTGTTGGACCCTTGGGAAGGTTAAACGCCTCAGAAGGTATGGCAACACCTCTAGCTCAGCAAGAATACAAGAGAATGTATGAGACCCTTGGCGGAAAGCCCGTTCATTCAACCCTTGCATTTCACTGGGCCAGATTGATAGAATTATTGTATGCAGCCGAAAGGTGCTTAGAGCTAAGCAGGGATGAAGAAATAACGAGCAGAGATATTCGGAACAAGCCTCGTAGTCCGGGGGAAGGAGTTGGGATTATTGAAGCCGCAAGAGGTACTCTAATTCATCACTACATTTTGGATGAAGAAGCTCTAGTTAAGCGAGTTAACCTGATAGTAGCCACGACAAACAACAGTCCAGCTATATGCATTTCCATAAAAGACGCGGCAAAAGCCCTCATACAAGGTGACAACGTGAACGAAGGACTATTGAATAGAGTAGAGATGGCTTTCAGAGCTTATGACCCTTGCCTTGCCTGCGCCACACACTTTGCAATAGGTCAAATGCCCCTTCAAGTCAACATATATGACCATAATCAAAAGTTGTTGAAAACTCTTGAAAGGTGAGTTTAGTTGTCCAAAAGAGCTGCACATGTAAAAATAAAAGAATTAAAGACAGATGTTGCTGTTGTAAAGGATATTGAAGTGTCCATTGGCAGGATTTTTGATGAAACTTGGACTGAGCCGATTGGTCCAACTCCTTTTCCGTCTATAACTGATCTGAGGGAATGGGACTTCAAACTTCTGCAACGCTATAAACCCATGTACATGCCCTTCTGTGACTTATGCTGCCTCTGCACCTTCGGAAAGTGCGACCTAACGCGAGACAAACGGGGAGCCTGTGGACTGAATATGGCAGCCCAGCAGTCTCGTATAGTTCTCCTTGCCTGCTGCATCGGGGCTGCCACCCATGTTGCACATGCTCGGCATCTAGTTGAACACCTGATAGAGAAATACGGTCGCAATATTCCGCTTGATGTAGGAGGTTTAAACATAGAGGTAGAGGCTCCGGTGACCCGACTGGTTTGCGGCATCAGGCCTAAAACGCTCAAGGATGTAGAGGATGCCCTCGATTATTGCGAGGAACAGGTTACACATCTTCTATCCGCCACTCATACTGGACAGGAGGGAAGCAACCTAGATTTTGAGTCCAAAGTTCTCCATGCGGGAATGGTGGATCAAGTTGGCATGGAAATCGCAGATCTAGCGCAGATTTCAGTCCTTGGTTTTCCAAAGGCTGACCCTGAAGCTCCCTTAACTGATTTAGGCTTCGGCATAGCAGATATCACTAAACCTACAATTTTGGTTATTGGTCATAATGTGCCGTCTTCCGTGGGAATAATCGACTACCTAACAGACAAAGGACTGTTAGGCAAAGTTGAGGTTGTAGGCATATGCTGCACTGCCCATGACATCACTAGGTATAGCCGCATGGCTAAGATAGTTGGCCCCATATCTTGGCAGCTGCGTTACATCAGAAGCGGGCTAGCCGATCTAATCGTAGTAGACGAACAATGTATCCGAGCAGACACACTAGTCGAAGCCCAAAAAGTCAAAGCACCAGTAATCGCCTCAAGCCCGAAAAACTGTCTAGGACTCGAAAACAGAACCAAAACCCCATCGAAGGAGGCAATATCGGATCTGGTGGAAGAAAAGGTTCCAGGAGTACTCATTCTAGACCCAGACAAAGTCGGAGAAGTAGCCGTTGAGACCGTAATGGCTGTTGCCCCAAAAAGAAAGAAACTCAAGATTATCCCGGAAATAGAAGAAATCATTAAAGCCGCTCAAGAATGCACGGAATGCAACGAATGTATGCGAGCCTGCCCAAACAACCAACCCATCCCAGAGGCCATGAAAGCAGCAGCAAAAGGAGACCTTAACCCGCTGGCTGAAATCCTCGAGGATTGTGTTGGTTGCGCCCGTTGTGACAGCGCTTGCCCCAACGACTTCCCCCTCCACAGCTTCATGATAAAAGCGGGAGAAGGGAACTTGTGGGAAGAGAAGTTTAAGATGCGGGTTGGACGGGGTGCAATCCAAGACGTAGAGATAAGGGAAGTTGGTGGACCCATAGTTCTCGGCGAAATCCCGGGAGTAGTGGCCATAGTTGGATGCGCTAACTACCCTCACGGTGGAAAGGAGGTTGCAGAGATCGCTGAGGAGTTCGCGAAGCGTAGGTTTATCGTTCTCACCTCGGGATGCGCAGCCATGTCCATAGCCATGGTTAAGGATGAAGAGGGAAAGACTTTATACGAGAAATATACGGGTGCCTTTGAGGCTGGCGGCATCATCAACGTTGGTTCATGCGTCTCCAACCCCCACATAGCCGGAGCAGCCATCAAAATTGCAAGCATCTTCGCAAAAAGAAAACTACGGGCCAACTACGAGGAAATCGCTGATTACATCCACAACAGAGTGGGAGCGGTGGGACTCGCTTGGGGCGCTATGTCTCAGAAGGCTGCGTCAATAGCCTCTGGCTTCTGGAGGCTTGGCGTGCCCGTGATCGTTGGCCCCCACGGATCCAAGTATCGACGCACGCTTCTTGGGAGAAAAGACAATGAAGAGGACTGGTATGTGTACGACGCCAGAACCGGCGACAAAGTCTATGGAGGTCCAGCTCCTGAGCATCTCTTCACGGTGGCTGAAACAAAAGAAGAAGCTATGGTGTTGATAGCGAAGTTTTGCATGAGACCAAACGACACTACGAAGGGTCGCGCCATAAAGTTAACCCACTATATCGACCTACACAAGCGCCTCTACGGCGTCATGCCTGACGACATACAAATCTTCGTCCGAAACAAAGCCGACATACCCATCACCATGAAAGATGAAATCCTCAGGATTCTCGAGGAGAAAGGATGGAAGGAGACGAGGATCCCAGACCCAACGCTCCTACTCAGATTGATTAGAAAAAGGACAGAGTAAACATGAGCACAGCTTATCCTCACCGTTTCAAAACGATACGAGAAGTTGCTGAAACTACGGAGGTGATTGAATTAAAATATGCGTGACTGCCCTTTCAGGCAACTTAGAGGCCCAGATAGATCCAAGGTTTGGCAGGTGCCCATACTTTGTGATTGTGGATTCCGAAACCATGGAGTTCGAGGCAGTTCCAAACACTGCTTCCGGTTCGATGAGCGGAGCTGGAATTCAAGCGGCTCAAACAGTAGCAAGCAAAGGAACCGGAGTGCTGATCACTGGAAACGTTGGACCAAACGCTTTCCAAGCTTTGTCCGCTGCTGGAATAAAAGTTGTGACAGGCACTTTCGGAAACGTGAGAGAAGTCATTGAAAAGTACAAAAGTGGAGGACTGAAGGAGACTAGTTCACCTACTGTTCGAGGACATTTTGGAATGGGTACAGGTAGAGGACGTGGTCGGAGACGATGGTAATGAATGGTAATGATAAAGAGATTGAAGAGATAAAACGCAAAAAACTTGAAAAAATGCTTCAAGGATTCAAGAAAGGAGGAGGTGAAAAAATGACAGCCAGAATCGTGGTTCCAGTAGTAGAGGAAAGAGGCTTGAACGCTAGGTTATCGGAACATTTCGGAAGGGCGCCCTACTTTGCCGTTATTGACCTGGACGAAAATGGTAGCATCTCAAGCCAAAGAACTGTGTCCAACATAAGTGAACATTTCGGTGGCACAGGGCGACCGCCTGACCGCATCCTACAACTCCGACCAACCGTACTCATCACTTATGGAATGGGGCCGAGAGCTCTAGGCATCTTTCAAAATGCCAGAGTAGCGGTGTTAAGGGCCAACGCAAACACTGTTGAAGGCGTAGTCGCGGCGTACAACAACGATGAACTTGAAGAATTGACAGAGGGCTGCCATCACGCCCGCCACCGATAGGCGAATCTAGAATAATTAGTTCATTCTCAAGAGGAGGGAGCAAAAGTATCAGAAAAGTTGACGAAAGAGGAGTTTGAATTATTGAAAAACGCTGGTTATTCAGAAAATGTCATCGAACTCTATAGAGACAAGGTTAACGTTGGCGTCATAGAGAACCCAGACGTTAATTTAGCCCATACGGGTCCTTGTGGAGACACCATGAAAATATACCTAAGAATCAGCGATGACGATGTTGTAGAAGACGCCAAATTTCAATACTTGGGTTGCCCAGGAGCAGCTTCATCTGGCTCTGCGATAACCAGAATTGTAAAACACAAGACACTTGAGGAGGCAAAGAAGATAAACGAACAAGACATATTGCAGGACCTGGGAGGGCTACCCGAATCAAAACTCCACTGTCCAACGCTTGCTGTAACAACGCTGCAAAAAGCAATAGCAAAGTATAAGGAACGCAAAAGAACGCCTTAACCGGGCACATAGCTCTGGCTACATCAGTCTAATCACCACATCGAGGAAACCACCCAGATAGGAAGAATGGTACCGTTGGATTCTAACATGCATGCGTCTCTAAAAGGGCAGCATAGATGATTATTTCAATTGCTAGCGGCAAGGGAGGGACCGGAAAGACAACAGTAGCCGTAAACATGGCCCTATCCCTCAAAGACGTCCAAATCCTAGACTGCGATGTGGAGGAACCCAATGTCCACGTACTTTTGCAACCAAAAATTAACGAAACAAAACCAGTCTACCTCTCAACTCCACTGATTGACGAAGAGAAATGCAACCGCTGCGGGAAATGTTCTGATTTCTGCGAGTACAACGCCCTTTTTGTAACCCCTGAAAAAGTTCTGTTCTTCCCTCAGCTCTGTCACAGCTGTGGAGGCTGCATGCTTGTTTGCCCAAAAAATGCGATCACGGAGAAAAACGTGGAAATCGGTATGGTCAAAACGGGAGTAGCAGAAGGCGTGGAACTAGTTTTCGGCGAACTCAATGTGGGTGAGCCTATGCCCGTTCCTGTGATAAAGGCGGTTAAGAAGCAAATCGAGAGCAACAAAACCGTGATTATAGATTCGCCCCCGGGAGCCTCATGTCCCGTAGTAGAATCAGTATCTGGAAGTGATTATTGCCTCCTCGTATCCGAGCCTACACCGTTCGGTCTCCACGACTTGAAAATCATGGTTCAAGTTTTGGAGGGACTCAAAACTCCCTTTGGAGTTATTATTAATCGGGCGGGAATTGGTGACAAAAAAACTTATGATTTTTGCGAGGAGAAAGGACTTCCCATTTTGCTTGAAATTCCCTTCCAAAGAAAAATCGCGGGACTCTATTCCCGTGGAATCCCCTTCGTCGTGAATATGCCAGAATGGAAGAGGAAGTTCCAGTCACTTATGGACGACATAGAGGGGCTTATGAAATGTTGAAGCAAGTAGCTGTGGTGAGTGGAAAGGGAGGTACAGGAAAAACCACCATCACTGCCTCCTTCGCAGCGTTAGCCCACGACATGGTGATAGCTGACTGCGACGTTGACGCCCCTGACCTTCATTTACTCTTGCATCCGCAAATAGTGAAGACGCAGGAGTTTAAAGGCTCCAAACTGGCTGCGATAGACAGAACCAAATGCATCAAATGCGGCTTATGCAAAGAATCTTGCAGGTTTGGCTCGATAAACGATAGTATCACAATAGATTCCTTGTCGTGTGAAGGATGCGGCGTGTGCGTTATTGTGTGTCCTGAAGAGGCGATAAGCCTTAAGGAGAGAATCTCCGGATACAATTTCATATCAAAAACCAAGTATGGCACTATGTCCCATGCAAGACTAAACCCTGGCGAAGCAAATTCAGGTAAGCTTGTCACCTTAGTGAGACACAACGCCAGAAAGATCGCTGAGGAGGAGGACCTTGATTTGATTCTGATAGACGGCCCACCTGGCATCGGCTGTCCAGTGATAGCTTCTGTGACGGGAGTTGACGCTGGGCTCATAGTCACAGAACCAACCATGTCTGGAATCCATGATCTTGACAGAGCTCTTCAGCTACTCAACCATTTCAACATACTACCATTAGTCTGCATAAACAAGTACGACATAAACAGAAAAAACACGGAAAAAATAGTCAAGTCTTGCGAGAAGAATGAAGTAGACATCGCTGGAAAGATTCCTTTCGATCCAACCGTGACTGAGGCAATGGTCGCTGGGAAAACCATCGTTGAATATTCTCCAGAAAACGAGGTCTCGCAAGAGATAAAGACTACATGGAAGAGAGTGCTTTCAGTCTTAAATAAGTGATAAACCGACTGGAGCAAAAGTTTTATTTATAACGGCGTTATTTAAAACTACGAGAGCTCGTAATCTCTAATTGGGCGAAAAACATGGAAGCCGAGGAAGTCACCGTCTCTAGCGAAGCCGAAGAATACCTTGAAACAATCTACCGCCTAGAGAAGAAAACAGGTTCTGCCAAGACGATGGAGCTTGCCCGACAATTGAAGGTAGTTCCCGGCTCAATCACAAACACTATAGAGGGTT
>Ga0224511_10003751_pt1 | contig 11131 bp, 7 predicted proteins | sample SF_May12_sed_USG_2_FD_169988 | JGI IMG/M metagenome (GOLD analysis project Ga0224511, IMG submission 169988) | Sediment microbial communities from San Francisco Bay, California, United States - SF_May12_sed_USGS_8_1 | ecosystem: Environmental > Aquatic > Marine > Sediment | place: USA...
CGACGGTCCGGACCGACTATCCCAGACAGTTGGCTCATATAAGTCAGCAGCCGGTGGTCTGCAGACTAAACAGGACTGGTGTCATGGGGACGCTGGATACGGGCGTGACCGCCGTGTATTCTAGTCAGCTTTGCAAAACGGGCATAATACACGTCAGCCGATTGTGACTGGCAACGATAACACTTTGCTGTGACGTATACATTAATGAGGTAATATTTTTAAAAATGAGATTCCAAATGATTCTAAATTCTAATACTTAAAGTGTCAGTGATGTTGATGTTCTAATTTAGAAACATTTACATTTTTCAATCAATAATATCCGAAAAATCCTAGTATAGTTGGTTTATGTTATGATAAGCTTACACATGTTCATTGTGGGTTTCATTAACATACAAATTTCAAACTATGACTGAAATTTAGGAAGGGTCATTAGAAACATGGCTTTGATGAATATCTGTTGAGTCATGCATGAATGAATAGGTGTACTTTTTATGTCAATTAACGTTAAAATTGCATTTTATGCATTATTTTTATTTTTACGAATCTTTAAGGCCATGCCAAATTGGAATTGTGTTAACTCAAGTTTGTCAAACATAGGCACCTATTCACAAAAAACACAATCCGAAAACGAAAACACAAATGTTTTACGACCAAAACAATGCATTATTTATTTACTGGAACAAACGTCATCATTATAGGTAACACTGGTTTGAATTACTTACTTTGACTAGATCTACTTTTAGCATGACGTAAACATATGGTGTAATATAACATGTGTGTTTTCACCTAAAATATGTATTGCATTATTGACACAGCTATGCAAATGTTGTCTCAACATGTTTTTGTAAGTAAGACGTAATTGTGAAATACTTTCATACAATGTGGACCATTACTGTCCATGTATATGGACATTAAATATTATACAATCATGTACATGTATAATGATAACAATGTCATGTACCATGAACAACATGTACCTGAACTGGTAATATAATCATAATATAAGTAAGCAGTATTTAAATGGCACACCTGAGACAAAATACTTTGGAGATCTATGTTGCAAAATATCAATAAACGTAAGTACGCAATGTACATGCAATATTAACATGTCCATCCTTACTAGTTTTTACATAAATAAGTACTTGTTAGTACATGAATGTTTATAGTTTTAGTTAAGGTATAGTTATATTTTTTCTGAATCGCGGAACATCGGAATTAATTCAGAACATTTCACCAACTCATTTGTATTTTTATTTGACTGAGGACACTGATACGTTCGCGCACGCGGACGCTTAACATAATTCCGATTTGGCATGGCCTTATCTAAAATAAGGGACAGTTTGTTATTTGAACTTTTATATCATGGCACGTAGTGATAAATCTTGATAATAATCTTTGCAACACTGATTTGAGACACGAAGGACAAAATAACGTGTTTATTAGCTGTAAAGTATATGAATATGAGCACATTTTTTTCAAAGCATTTTAAACTTGTGTAATGAGTTTACAATGCTCGGCACCAAAACACCTGACCTACTATCCTACCTCCCCACAAAACAAACATTTTATTCTAGGGAAGTTAATGACCTTGTTATATTGCCCTTACACAAAGAAATCTGTAAAGACAAAATGAAGGGCCTGCTACGTTAAATAGTATCGCTGGGACAATTTACCACACACTTTGGCTATCTTCCATTTAGCTGATAAAATTACATGACAAATTGTACAATATAGCTGAAATACATGTACCAGGTGGTTGATAGAAAAAGTTGAAAAAAGAAGAAACATGTCATTAGAAGTTGGAAATGTGTTGTTGTGGTCTTTTATATTTATGTACTTATTTTCCGTCCCACAATGTCTGTCCGTATACATAACTTGTTCCTCTTAAAACAGTGAAGCTAACGAAATGTTGTTATCATTGCGACTAAGACCCAACCAGATGTAATAAGTATGCTGACTCCCATGAAGAAAATACAACTGGCCACGTTACCACAACCATTACACCATTTCCGTCCCACAGTATGTCCGTCCGTGACAAATTTGACAGACAAATATGGATAAAAATATTTGAGAAAAAAGTAACTTAACACATTCAATTCTGCAATACTGAAAAATTCAACATTCATCAATAACGAAATTGTATTGTGTCACCCATACTTGAAATAAATGTAATTTCAACATATGGTGGTAAAGACACTTGCGTCATGGACAAAATCATTGTTTTGGAATAAAATACCAGTTGTTTGGCCATTTCATTAATCAGAGAGTAAATGTAGTTGAACCTAGGTGTCCATACACACAATAAATTTATAATCCACTTGTTTTGAAGAATATTGTTTTTAGTGCTGATGTTACATTTTTGTGCCGAGCATTGTGAACACGTTCTGATGTCTTTTACTAAATATCCTATTTTAAATAAAATACCCAATGTGTTTTTTCACTTTTTCGTTTCTTCATCTAATAAAATGTATTGATCCCAGAGGCTCGTGCTATCACACTCTCTATAAGGATTATTTTCTGATGAGGGCCGTGTTGTATTGTTAAAATGTTAACTGCCGAGGCATTACGGAAGAGCCAAAATCAAACATGTTTCTAACACAAAAATGCTTTTTACATTAAAATCGGCTGTCGGTAAAATGTATATTCTCATTATATACATGGGTGTTTATTTTCCAAAGCTAATGGAATATACAAAAATAATATAGTATTCTGTCTATTTATTTATATCTCAGTTTTTGACAAAGAGTAACAACTAAGTATTGATACAAAGACACACGTGATGTTTTTGCAACACATGTACATTTACGCATTTTGTTTCTTGAGAAATGATGCATAAAACATATAACGTTTGCATAGTAGACAATTTTTTGTCATGTTTGGCTTATATGAAATATACTAGAAATGTTCAATATATAATGAGACGTGTGCTCATAACATGTACGGTTTACCGTTTACACAATACAAAAACTCAAATTTTATATCCATAATTATCAATCATATTTTCAGTAAACGTCCAAATATAAACCGATTTATTCAAACATTTATAAAATGGCAGCAATGATAACAAGGTCATAATAGCAATTGTCACCCAACACTTTTTAAAGTCAAGCCATTATTGAAACAGTTATCACGCACACATATAATATAATATAAAAACTATGACAATAATATTGTTTAAATTTTTATTGCAATATTGCAAATTGGTTCATTAAGTATTTTTAACATTTTACTTATATATATTTGTCTTTGTTTTGTTTTCTTAAATCCGTACGTTTCGGCTATATTTATTATTCTTAAATGCATACTGTACAAATGGCCACGTCTGTACGAGGTCTTCTTTCTCTGACACTACTCTTTATAATTCAATAACCACATGCTAACCATCCTCAATATTTGCAACAGGCATTGGGGGTACATGCTTTAGATATTGTGTAAGTTTTATTCTTAATAACCTAATAATCGCACTACCTATTTCTCAATAAAATGGCATTTTAAAATGTGCGTTACTGTTATGGTCATTGCAAATTATGCTATTCTTAGGTTGCTGGTCATAAGCCTATGCAATGCGGACAAAATCAAGTTATATTTTACAACTTGATATTGAATTCTATTCGAATTTGAGGCGGAACAAGACGTTATAAGCACATAGTCATACTTTATTGAACAACGCTCGTATATGCCCTGTTAAAAATTTTTAATTACAATATGCCCGTTCGATAATATCACAGGTATACAGTGTGTTGGCTCCGTCTAAAAAGAGGCATGTATTGACATATTTGCAAAAAGTTTATATTATGTATATGAGAAAAAAGGGTTCTTAATTCTATGTGTATGATGCAAACAACTTGGAACATACTTTTTATTAAAATATGTAAAGCAATTCAGCCGACATGGAAGTGCATGTGCCATATCAATGATTGATATAAATAATTTGTCCTTTGTGAATATTACCATATTTCCTTTTTGTGACTTATAATTTTCAACAGTATGTACATCCATTCATCGGGAAAAAAATAATAAAAAGTTTTGTCAGTTGCCTGAATTCTTACACTGAATGTTTTTGTTTCAAACCATTTTTTTCCTAAGGTACGAACATGGTATACATTATACCTTGTCAGTGTTTCAAAATGGTGTATAAATAAACAAACCAACGAACTTTGCATTATACTTTGAACCAACAGGAAAACTAGCAGAATCTTAGTACTACAATCGCATAAAATTGATTTTCTATCATTATCTTTCAGTTCTATGTAATGTATGAATAAGAAATAGCAATATAATTGTGGGACTGTTATAATGCTCCTTTTCATAATACAAAGAACCAGCAAACTACCCCAAAATGTCTTCGAATATAAATTGAAGAGATGTGTTAGAGCGACGTTTTCGCATTCTACAGGTTAAACGTCTTCGCTATTCCGATTATAAGATTGCTTGAAGCAGTAATGAGAAGTCCATTGATGTTTTAAATGTTTGTTTACGTTTAACAGTTAACAAATGAATTGTATAGTTTAAGTTATTTGAAGTTAGATAGTCCTAACGTTCTGAGGATTTCCTCGAGGACATAGCTCCGTGCCTGGATATCCAATCATGGGCTTGGCCTTAAAGAAACTGCTTGTTGTGCATAAATAAATCGTACATAATTATATACCCAGGTAAATGCCTGAAGGTAATTTATAAAACTAACTAAATTATATTGAATAATAGATAGTGAAACTTTCACAATATCAATTAAACAGGTGCTTTTGTCAATTATCATTTCCTGGCAAAGCCATTAAAAGTGTCAAATGACACATAAATCAGATAAATTAACCAAATCAGTGTTCAGTGTCAATAGCAATACAATACATGTATAGTTGAAATATTAAATGCACGTATTAAAGAAGAAATAAACAAATATTATATTCTTAAATATTGAAATTTTAAAAATGTGTGCCGAAATTTCGCGGCGTGAAATTGAGCACTACAACAGATCTTCAAATAATTCATGTTATAAACAATGTAGACAAGCGCGTGTGTATAACTGCCCTTTCGCTAATAATGAGTGAATTGAATGACGGTGATGATAAAATACTAAAACCTAAGAGATTATAAATGCATACCGTATTTGGAATGCGTCAGGTAAGACTACAGAGAGCAGTAAAAGTACAGTTGCAGTGTTTCACTCTGCGTCCGCAATAACTTTAGTCTATCACGACATTCGTTATGAGGAATATCAACAAAAAAGAATGACATTTTATCATTCCATTTAAGGGCAATTTGTGTGCATAAAAGTATTAAATAAATATCTGACAGAATACCATTAATAAGAGACATTCATTTCAACATTAGAAATAAAACAATAACTGTGAATCAAACGCTTGTACTTTAAAACAACGTTTGTTTAACATAATAGTGTCAGTCTGAGGTGTTATTATGTTGTTTTTACCCTTCTTGTCATTATGAATGAAAACCGTTATGAAGCATTGGTACCCTGGTTACTTTTTTCAAGACGGTATTAAGTAGTGGGTATATATTAATACTACTTAGTATTGATATAAATTATCAACATTTTACTTCTATGAATTCAGGAATATCTGTAACTACTTGGTGCTTTGCAATTCATACCTTATCAAATATCTTAACTTACAATTCGTTATATTCGGACTATTACAGTAGTTTGCATTTTAATAATTTTCATGTTTTATTTCAATTTTGCCAACGTTATATATCGTATTTCTTTTATTTTGTTCCCGATATTTGTTAAGCTATTACATGCAACCAATTGCCCACTTATGAGCCTCCTTTCGGTTATTAACCTAGTCGAGTAATGCACTTAGCGTAAGTGCAATTGTATGTTGTTTGCAATAAAGGCTTGCGTAATTTATTTGTCCCTCGTATGATATAAACAAGAAATATTACCGCCACCATCTTTTATAATTATTTCCTTATTCACACAACGACATGGAACTGACAACGGACTTTTACTTTTTAAAAAGGAAATATAAAACGCGTTGCATTTTGACGAAGTAATTCTTGGGTGGTTTAAAGAGACAAACATACTGTTTAGTTCAACATTTTAATACAAACATCGTTTTAGACGACAGGAATAAGTAAGTGTCGACCTGTTCATACAGCGTGGGTCGAGCGTGATTTATGTCCAGACGAAGTATCCCCATGTGGATTTGACAAATTTAAAGTATTTTCTAGAAGAGCTACCAATGAAGCAAACGAAGAACAACCAATAAATGACCTTTTGAAATATCTAGATATACCGGTTAAACAAGCTATTAAATAAACTGGATAATGTAATATATTGTAAATGCGACTGGAATGCTTCGTATTTTCAAATAAATTAAAGAATATTTAATGATTATTTTAATTTTTTTAGACACTTTAATTGTAGTTAATCAACGACAAAACAATGTAGGGATTACGTGTTGTAATGTTTAACATAGTCGTCAACGTAATAACGTCAACATTTATATGACATAGTTAGCTTTTCATTTGTAATCAATTGCTGACTACCGTATTTGTCAAATAAATAAAAGATTATGCCTAATTATATAAAGGTGTAGTTTACAATATTCTTTCTTGTAACATCTCTTCAATTTATATTCTGATTTTGCAGACTTCAAATAAAAGAAAGTGATACAGAAACGCATTAGACTTTACATGAATATAACATGAAGCTACAGGATAAGCGATGAAGCACCTGGATCTGTCTTTATAATGGCTGTTGTTTGACGAGGTCCGGTTTTAAAACCATTACCACCCATGCCACCCATGCTGTACTGTACCTCTGCTCATATGATCATTCTGTTAGCTCGTGTATAAAACTATCGGACAGGTTTGTGTTTTATATTTTATGAATAATACATCAAGAGCCATAAGTGTCTACACATTGGCTACGCCACGTTTCCGCAATGATGCATTATGCATGCTGGCGCATGCTGGCGCGTAATAATTCGCTCAAGTATCTCAACTAACCCCAACGGATTTCACTGCGCGTAATCTCAATTTCCGGCTTTGTGCATTTCATTCCTATCACACAACACGGAAGAGAGTTAGTAATTGATATCGTCCAATTATGTTTTTTTAAAGCAGATTGTACTGTAAATAGTGCAAATAAACATATTTTTACTTTAATGTAATAAGTAAGATAGTTGGAATTGCATTGTATTGATTAAAAATTATGGGGTGTTTTTGAATCTCTAAACGCGTTTGGGTGTATAAACAATACCAGTTACAGCGTGGTCTAAAATAACTTCATGAAGTTTAACATGTGACACACAAGTGATCATTTTATTTATGCAGACTATTTTACCTGTTACTGATTGTTGCTTCGGATACAGACACAATTGTAGTGCAAAAAAATTGCAGAAAACAGCAATAACATGTAGCGTGACTGCAAATGGTGCGTATACACGCATAATACATTAAGGTCGAAACGGAAATTCTTGTGCAAGTACTTTTTGCCTGGTTAACACTTTTATTGATTTTTAGTATATAATATGTATTTCCACAAAGAATACAGCGGCATGTGAATTTAAATCATCAACGTGGTTACTCCCGTAAAATATTCATATCAAAAAGGTCTTCTAATTCGCCAGCATTACCACGAAGTCGTTAAAGCAAGATAGCGTGTACACTTTTTAAAACTGTTACATGTATTTATTCACAAATAAACTGCATTTTGCTGATTTATTACCTCTTTATTTATTTCTACAAGCCTTCATATAATTCCCTATTGTTCGCGTTTCGATATAAATATTATCATTGTCTTTATTTCGTCAACTTATAACACGACCAAAACACTTGAACAATTTCGCTCCAGGAACAAACACAATTCGATAAAATGTATTTCAAGTAAACGCATACACTGCCTCTGAATAAGACATACGTATTGTATTTGCATCTTAATGTGAAACGCGTCGAATATTTAGAACTGGTCAAATGTCCTGGTAAGTGTGTGTCATTGACAGGTATAATTAAAACAGCAATTACCGCATTTCTGTCAGCCGGACCTTTCAAATAACGGCCAATACATGTCATTACTGGCGCTATTGGTGTTCCGTATTATAAGTATTATGCCTCGACCCATTACACTGTATGCATTTATAATCCGCGCAGATCTCGATGTAACGTTTTCGATTTAATGGAATGTACTGTTAAGCAACCACTTATAATTTTGTTCTTATACGATTATTGATGTTTACACGGTAACTATATCGATGCTATGGTTATAAGCAGAAGCGCAATAATAAAACATATTCAGTCCAAGCATGATGAAGACAAACATTAAACTGGAAATAAAATTAATATATAAACTGTTGTTGTGTAGTTATACTGTTATTTATGTTCCATAACAATTGATGATCAGCTTCAATAATACCTTGTCTGAAATGTGTTCATGCACAACTATGTTTCCTGGGAAGTTCATTTTTGTCGGGTTACACCAGCCTAACATTATACTGCCACAGTCAGCATCATCTACATGTCTGTACTAGGAATTAAAGTCGCGTCTTCAGGTAAAGTGATCCACATTTTACAACAATGTCAAAGAGAAAGCGAGTATAAATTGCATTTTTGCGGTAGTTCTCTGTTCAAGGTTAGTGCGTAAAATATACGCAAATGATAACATCTGGAATTAGTTTCCAGTAATTTTAAGTTTTTTATTGCGAGTCAATGTATATATGTCAGTGTAATATACACACATAAAATGAGTAATAATATCACTGAACTAAAATGTCGTTTGGCCATATTACAATCGTCGCCTAATGTCATAAATTATTTTCACTTACAGCTTAACAACCTGTAATGGTTTTAGTAGGTTCATTAACATTATACACACACAGACATTGTTCCCTAAATTGCATAGACACATCAAATGTCAAAGTAAACTTTTGCTTATATTTAGTGTCAATTGACCTGGGATACTTTAGTTTACGGGAACGCCGACTATACTATACTATACGTTACTATAAATACTAGCTGTAACCAAATTGTTTGTAACACAACACTGTACTAAAGTTGTAGTTTGTAACACTACAATGTATTATTATTGTCGTTGGTAACACTACAATGCAATACAATTGTCGTTTGTAACACATCAATGCATTTAAATTGTCGTTTGTAACACTACAATGAACTAAAATTGTCTTTTGTAACACTAAAATGCATTAAAGTTTTCGTTTGTAACACAACAATGCAATTAAAAGTGTCGTTTGTAACACTTCATTGCACTAAAGGTGTTTTTTTGAAATACAACAATGCATTAAAGCTGTCGTTTGTAACATAACAATACATTAAAGTTGTCTTTGTACTACAAAAATGCATTAAAGTTGTCGTTTGTACCACCGCAATGCTCATATGTGTCATTTTTGTACCACCGCAATGCATTGAAGTTATTTATAACACCGCAATTCACTAACGATAGACTAAAGTTTGTGTGTATGTTGCTTCACGTAGTTAATCAATAATCGTTCAATAGCATTATACAATAATTACTTCTACAATTCTAGACTTTATCCTTGATCTCTTCAATTTATTTTGTCCATTAAAACAAATTGAACCACATATAATCTTAACTTAATACCTTTAGCCAATGTCATTCAACCTTATAGAGATAATACAAGGCCAAATGTAGATCAAAACAGTATATGTACTATTATAATCGTATATGTATGTATCTTAGTGGACTTGGATATCCACAATCATCACGTACAAAGACTCCCAGTGGGGTATTTAACTTTCTGTTTTTGAACATCTCCTCCATTTATATTGTCTCTAGTTAGTGTCTGCTGACGGCCGTGTAATGGTACACAAAGGTCTCAGGATTAAAGTTACATTACTGAATAATGCCATAACATCATGCATTTATAAATGTCTAGACAATTCGAGTTGTAATTTACAAAAAAACTTGAAAATGTGAAAATGTTCTTGTCGTTCTTTATACGGTATGTACTAAGTCTATCTTACATATAAACATACATAAATAATAGTTTTAAGTAACAAAGTTGAGCAATAGTATTAAGTACAAGATAGGTTTTGGCAGACAATTTAACACCCGTATTTTATTATTTCACTCAATGTAATGCATCTTTAGAACTGAAATTGCAAAGATTTAGCCGTTACAATGCATTCATAACAACTCGTTCAACATTCTGTTATCGTTGTTAGAACAACTGAATATGATAAAATAATATACTAGAACTGTATGTTTGAATTAACTGTGTTCTGTCACATAATGAAAAATCTTCGGGTTAGGTTGTTTTGCTTGATGCCCTAAATGTAACTAAACACCATAAGTAGTGATACATATATCAGTGAAAACGGAACATGAGTGACAACAAGATACATTTTGTATTTTCCCTTGAGAGGTTTTTGAAGGATTTGTCATTCTATTTAAGAAGTGTAATTAATGCAAAACACAGAAACCTACATATTTTCTTATTCATTTATCAGATGTTAACATAAATTAAGCACATGCATTTAAATTGGAAAAACTATAGCTTTTCCCAGATGAGTTTTTTAAAGGATTTGTGAGATTATAGAAGAAACTTCCTAATTACAACGCCAAGCTTTATGTCATGTAATCATTGAGGAAAGTGGTTATTACTACACGGAAACTTTGCTATAAAGTACCACAATGCTCTTCTTACATTCATGAACATTACATTTAACCTTTCATTTTCAACTCCCTTAATTGTTGTTAAGATTCGGACTTAGCATATTTCATGCGGCTCTAAGTGTTTGTTTTTGTACGGATAGTTTTTCTTTTAAAATATATTCAATTTATATTAGCATACTTTATTTGAGCGAGTTACCACGAACGGGTTATCATTGTGGCATGGCGTATGTCCTGTTTACCTTGCAAACGAACAAAAACACTTCACAAGTATTAAATCAGCTTACTTCCAGAATATACATGAAAATCATTTGTTACAAATATTTCAAAATATTAAAACATATATCGTAAAATCAAAATTACGGTTAAAACCTACATATTTTCACTTTTTTGCTTTGAAAACAGATAATTCGCTATCTGCCATCGGGATATTCCTACTATACATAAGGCCATGCCAAATTGGAATTTTGTTAAGCGTCAACTCAAGTTTGACAAACCTAGGTACCTATTCACAAAAACACACAA
>Ga0224511_10003752_pt1 | contig 11131 bp, 4 predicted proteins | sample SF_May12_sed_USG_2_FD_169988 | JGI IMG/M metagenome (GOLD analysis project Ga0224511, IMG submission 169988) | Sediment microbial communities from San Francisco Bay, California, United States - SF_May12_sed_USGS_8_1 | ecosystem: Environmental > Aquatic > Marine > Sediment | place: USA...
AGTGGACAGCTATTTTGGCCAACTTTGTTAGAAAGTAAGTGATGTCTTTAAATTCCATTAAGGAGATTCATTACTTGTGTAATGACAAGGCAGGAAAAACTTGCAAGTCTTATCTTGTACACATAGGACATTCTGAAGCAAATAACATTAAGTGAGAGTTTCAAGTCAAAAGTTATATAATCTCTACTAGACAAATGAGCTCGTAGTCGCAAACAAGGACAACAATACATATAATTTATTCATAAAAAAATGTTTTTATTGTCCCAGGTTTTAATTTTATTCATTACTTATAATAGTGGAATTTTTACCTCTTAGATTCAATTATATCCCAGAGTTACATCTGCCCTTCTGCAAATTTTACAGCACAAACCTATTTCATGACTCAAAGTGTAAACCCCGGAATTTAGACGTAGTGAGGCGAACCTAATAATTATTGGGTAATATATCAGACTTTTCACTATAAACCAGTTCACATCTGGAGACGTAATTTATTTAATCCATAAAATATTTTGTTTGACACGTAACTGTATATTGTTTCATTATAAAACCACTTTAGAAAGCAATACCCCAAAACATTAATCTACGTACAAAGCAAAATTTCGTAAAACACTTGCATTACAATAGTGTGGCCTTTATTTTTTCGCGCGTATCAGGTTCATCCAATCGAAAACGGGATTTTCGCTTGTTTCCCCACACGTCATTTTCAGTGCTTATGAAATCATCCAATAGAACTGCGGATTGCTGAAATCCCAGACAGTCATTATACAGAAATGAAGTTAAAAAGCGAGCTTAGACAGCTACGCCGAAAAATATTAGAATTAACGGTTAATACTGGTCAAGTTACGTTCAGTAGAGAAATCTATTATTACTGACCCCGTAATTCAGTTGACAAGTCGTTGGTAAAACATAGATTTTCTTTGCATAATCTACTAACGCAGTAGCCGTTATGTATAGTAGGAATATCCTGATGGGCAGAAAAGCGTCAAAGCCAAAAAGTGAAAATACGTAGTTTTTTATTTCTAACAACTATTACATATATTTGAAAAGATATTTTGAAAACAAATGTAACTAATGATTTTAGTATATTATGGAGGACAGCTGCTTTAAATTCCTTCGCCAAATTATTCCTACTTACACCTATTTTTAAATGCAAACATAGTATCATTAAGCCTTTGCGAATTCTGTAATGGCAATCCTGATTCAATTGCACATATATTTTGAAATGTCAACACATACAAATAATTTGGACTTTTTTATCAATACTTATTATTATCTAAAAAAAGACCCCCAACGTTGCAAACAATATAAACCGCAACTGCATAGTTTTCTGTTACCTACTAGAACAGAATCAAGACAATAACCTGCTAGTGAACTATCTTATTTCTTTTAGAGAAATACTTTTTTTTAAAGAAAAGTGCAAAAAACGTTTTCCAATTTTATCAGGCTTTAAAACCACTGTCCTCCATATTATACTAGAAAATCATAAACTGTGCAAATATGCTAAAATATCACTTCATATACATATAATAGTTGATTTAAATTAAAATATCGCTTAAAACCAACATATATTCACTGTTTTGCTTAGAAAATAGACAATTCGCGTTTCTGCCATCCGGATATACCTTCTTTAAATAGATAGTACGGTATTCCTTAAACCGGGTTATTCCAAGTACCACGTGACGTGAAGGTTAGGATTGCCTTAATAACCGAGTTTATACTGTTGTAAAACTACAATGTTTGACACCATTTTTTTAATATGACCAAGGAATTTTCTGATAATTATTATGACACTATACATGGGTAAAAAGAAAGGGTCATAATCTATAACATTTTCAAGTTTAAAGAACACACTAGATGGGAACGGCCCCAGTCCAAATCGGCCCCAATTTTCGGTTATAACGGCCCAATATTTAAAAATCGTTGGTCAAAACGGCCCCAAACAGAAAAGTTAATGTTGTAATATGTGAATTTTCAATCAATCTTAATGATTTAACTTCGCGATTATACACGTAGAAAGAAGCAGGCATTGTCTTTGAGTTTTTGTGTCGTCCCTTGTGCTAGTTTTTGTACGGGCCATTTTGTCATGGTGCCCTTAAACATGACATATCTACATTGTTTACAACATTCTTTGTTTGAACATCTCTTCAATTTATATTGTCTTTTATTTATTTTATGCAATTTTAAGAAAAAAATAATTTTGTTGTTGTTTTGTTTACATATTCTTTTTCATGGGAAGGCGTTTAGCTAAAACTGGTTCCAAGGTTGTTGTTATTGTTTTATAGATATATATTAATGTATTTGCTATAATTAACAGGTATTTTTATCAAATTAAATAGATTTAACATATCTAAGAAAGAAAGACACGTGCCTCTATTTGATCATCTAACATCAAAGAAAGAAGTGTGAAGAATATATAACATTACATTTCTTTCATTGCCTTGTCAATGTGTGTATATTGGTAAAAGTGATTTTGTTAATGTTTGGACTGGTGAGATTTGTGTTAGATTAATAAGATTTCTAAATCGGACTATATCTAATAGTGTTAAATTAAGCTAGAGGTTGACAGGACTTAATAGTGGTCGAGGATGTACTTGTGTACATGTACATTCTGCTCAGCAGAGGTCAGAAAGCGACAGCAGGCGATCTACTATGATCGCTGCAATGAGCGGCAGCATCGGCTCTGCAAGACTGGTAAGTAAATAAGTCATGATGCTGATGATTGCCAAAAATAACTAAAAGTTACTTTACCTTTTCTTGTGTTTTCATATGAAATTGGGTAACATACTAGTCAATGCACAGGAGTTGTTAAAATATGTCAAATTATTCATATAAATTACGAGTATTTAGGATGCATTGTTTACAGTTTAAATGATGAATATATGATGGACATTAAATTAAATAAACACAATGTACATGTACGTTATGTTCAATTGTAAATGTTTGTGTTGTCCAAAAATAGAAATAACCCAGGACCAGTACCGCCATATCGCCAAGGATCTGGAGGACCTAGCGTTTACCTGCAGCCGCTGCCAGCGAGAGGCGATGGACGTCGTCCGTAAAAAATAAATAAATGTATAAATCTGTACAATGATCTTCCTTTTCAATGATAGATAAAAGTGTCAACTTTTACACATAATCAACTATCCATTGATCACCACGTCAAACCTTAAGTATAATTGAAATTTCACACGTAATTAGCCATCATTTATTGTCATACTTAAGATGGGTTAACTTTCACACCCTGACTGTACAATGAAATCCTATGAGGGCCGTTTTGACCGAAAGTGGGGCCGTTTTCGATTGGGGCCGTTTTGACTGGCAACCCGGAAACAGCAATTGTTGTAACACGTGACTATGTTGAATAAATTATCCTTTCTATTTTTTAACGGCTACTGCGTTAGTAACGCGCCGCGTGCACGCTGTAAAAAGTAAGACGCCGGGTAAATTCTGCATTTGGAGTAGGCGTTTGCAATGCATTTTGAAAATACAACAAATAATCATAAAATGTATTAAAATATATAAAGTATTTATGATAATAAATGCAAATGGTATAAGTTTTTTTAAACTACCAAAACTTAGAGGTTGACCATAGTGTGTCTTTTATTTTAATAATCAGTTGTTTAACAAAAATAAACCTCAACTAAAACACATAATTATAAAGGCTATTCAATGTACACTACTAAGTATATGTGTGTTACTACATATGTTGCAAGTTCTGACTTTAAACATTTTAACAACTGTTAAATCCTATGACGAATTGCTTCGAAAAGTAAAAATAGATCACTATGTTTGCAAAATAGGGTTACTCAAAATAATAAAACATCTTAAACGCTATATTCGCCGTGAGGACGCTGTGTGCGCGCCGTGAGAACGCTGTGATCGCCGTGAGCGCGCCGTGTATGCGCTGTGAACACGCTGCAGCAACTGCTTGCGCGCTGTGAAAAAGTCATGGACGCTGTAAAGACGCTGTGGGAACTTTGTTTGGACGCTGTAGGGACGCTGTGAGGACGATGGTACACGCTATGACTGACAAATTTGATATTTTTAGGCATATTCCGCGGCGATCCCACAGCGCGCTGACATGGTTTTAGAACGCTGTACAAACGCTGTGGCATCGCCGTTTGGTGTGACAGGGGCTTTATACCTACAACCTTTTTAACTCACCAAACGCCTTGTGTTTTTTTTCTAGGCAATCAATCATCCAACACTCTTTTTTCCTACATTGTAAAACTTCTCTCCTAATTCAAATCTTTACTTACATCTTTACTCTCTTATAAAATGACACAGAACGATTTTGTATTTTTATGATGTTGTTTCCAAATAAAAACTTAAAAACCAAAATGTTTTATACACATAAAACTTTCTTTCATTGCTTTAAAGCAGCTGTCCTCCAGATGCTGAAAGAAAAAGACAAAAATACTTAAATTAACGGTAAAGACTGGTTAAAGTTATGTTCATTGGAGAATCTATTATTACCGACCCCTTAATTCAGTTGACAAATCGTTGGTAAAACATCGTTTTACTTTGCATAATCTACTGCGTTACTTACGGAGTAGCCGTTATGTATAGTAGGAATATCCCGATGGCAGAAAAGCGAATTGTCTGTTTTCAAAGCAAAAAAGTGAAAATAGGTATATTTTTTCTAAAAACTATTATATATATTTGGAGAGATATTTTGGAAAAAAAATGTAACTAATGATTTTTAAGTATATTCTATAACGATAGAAGCATATGTGCTACCATTGCATTTCCGCGCTTTGATAACAAGAAGAAAAACAGAAAAAACACACCAAGATATATCTAGTTTATATTTTGTTTCAGAATACTGTCACAGGTTCACACCAAAGCATCCCAAATGGTGACCTGTATGCCTTGACCTGGACATTTCCAAAAGACGATGTTGACTGTGACTCCACGTGTGACATTTCCCTCACAGTTCAAACTCGAAGTACCAACACAGTCCCCTTACAGTGTAACGGTAAGTTATTTCAAAGTATAGTTCGTCTTTATATTATCTATACAAAAACATTGGTTTTATTTGTTTCTGCTTGATGTCAGTAGGCGTTATGGATTGTGTTGTATTTTCGTGGTGGATGTCTAGGCTAACTTTTGACCCAAACTACCCGCAGCGGTTACTTCCCCTGATCAGTACAGTAACCACTGCCACCACAAGTAAATCAGAGAGCCGGATTTTTTTTTTTTCACTGTTATTTTTAAAACAGAATACTTTATATTATTTTAGTTTTCTTTCATTAAATTAGTATGCTTTATGTACAAGAAATTAAAAAAATATATGTTATAAATTGTTTTTGTAAATACAATGTATTACGGAAGATATTTTCACTGTGACACCGTATGTGTAGTAAATAACGGCTGAAGTTTTGAATCAATCACGTGATAGAGCATCGTCGCGTGATTTTTGTGTTGGCAGTGGTTAAAGTAGCAAAGCGTGACGTAACCGCTGTGAAGTGTTTGCTTTTGACCTAGGATTGAATAGAAAATGAAAAGATGTTCAAAGAAAAAATGTAAGTCAAGTTGTAGGGCCACAAGATAAAATGGCCCGTACAATATAAAACACTTAAAACAGCACAAACACACAGAAGAACAAGACGTAACATACATTAAGAATAAATATTTTTTTTGTGTTTTTCGGATCTTTCGTTTTCGCAAAAGAGATGTAATTTAGGTAATGAGAATAAGGTTAAATTCAAGAACTTTAAATATAAAAACAAGCATTGCAATTAAACTAAATCAGCTACGTAAAACTGGTTATGTCATCGCAGTCTCATGAGTTAATCGGACTGCGTAATAAAGGTGTTTCAAGTATACATTTACAAAGCGAAAAGTATACTCACTTTTATCCCTTTATTGTTTTTGTCATTACTCATTAATGCTGTTTGTATGTTGGTGTTTTTAAAAATTATCTGAAGACTACGCAGGGCACCACGTTGTTCTAGCATAGAGAGGTTAAAAGTGTAAATGCACTTTTTTCTCCAAAATGTTAATTTCTTCCGGACACTGATCCAGATCCCGATATTGAAACATGGAATAGCGGCCTTAAGGTGCAGTTACATTACTTACAGCGTATGATAAAATGTATGAATTGCGTATAAAATAATACGCCTTATGTAGTCCGTATTTACTTTTAGCAATATATAAAGTTGAAGAATATTAAGTGTGCTTAATTCAATATGCTTGCAGAAGAACTTTTAATGACAAAAAAGTTTGATGACCAAAATATTTAAAATGACAAATCAATATACAATGCAAGCAATCATAATAATTATTGTCGAAGTAGGATATGAACCGCGGTACCACAGAACGGATCAGTTGATATTGGGCCATAGGCCCTTGGCCCAGATTGGCCAGTCTAAAGGTCCGTTTATACACAGCGAGACCGCGACCGCAAACGTCCTGGAATAGTTTAGTTATTTGTAGAAGAACCGTTTAAATAGACACATTTTTGTTCGCGTAAACGACCGCCTTGATTGCCCCCAGAGCAAAATTTGTCAAACGTTCTAGCGGCTTTTTTGCTATTTACCTTTCAGCAGGTACTTCTCTTGCATTATTTCTACAAAAAGAACGTGTATGTCTGACTGTTCCAAAATTAGTGAAGTTTAGAGAAGAATGGACCACACAATGGGCAAGACAGAATCATTGACTTTTAAAATTGAAAAGAATCATGGACTGTATTTCAAAGTAGACAATAAATTATGTACTCATTGCGCTTACAAATACAGAACTATGATCTTCTTTGCGTCTAACTATACCTGCACCATGATTCCAAATGACCAAATTTGATATCTCAAGCAAGTAAAAGACGAGCCGCCTTGTAATCCGTCGAAGGTTTTCCGCGTTCGAGTTCGTGCTCTATTTCAATGGCAAAACCGCCTAAAAGTCGCGGTCGCGTTCATGTTCGCGTTGGACGCGTTCGCGTTCGCGCTGTGTATAAACGGACCTTGACTTTGGTCGGCGGCGTCCGCTTCGGCGTCGTCCGCGTCCGTGTCCTCGTCCGCGTCGTCCCGCTTTCCTTGTCCGGAGCATAACTTTGTCACCATATGTTCGAATAACTCCATATTTGGTATGAATGTAACTGGCAATAACTCAAAGTGCAGTGGACAGGAACCGTAACTCTATTTTGTTCCGTGTTTGAATTATTCCCCTTTGATTGGTTTTATAGAGCATTTCTTGTCAAGAGCATAACTTTGTCACCATATGTTCGAATAACTCCATACTTGGTATGAATGTTACTGGCAATGACTCAAAGAGCATTGCACAGGAATCGTAACTCTACCATGTTCCGTTTTTGAATTATTCCCCTTTGATTGTTTTTATATAGCATTTCTTGTCAAGAGCATAACTTTGTCACCATAGGTTCGAATTACTCCTTGCTTGGTTTGCATGTTTCTGGCAATGACTCGAAGTGCAATGCACAAAAACCGTATCTCTTCCTTGTTCCGTTTTTAAATTAATCCCCTTTGATTGATTTTTTTAGAGAATTTCTTGTCCGGAGCATAAGTTTGACACCACAGGTTCAAATGACTCTAAAATTGTTACGCATGTTTATTGCAATGACTCGAATGAATGTGGAATCACATTGCTAATAACTGTTAAACAAAAAACTAATTAACATTCTTTATGTCGACTAAAACCTTTTTCGTCAGGCGACACATCCGACTCGCGGAGTTCTAGTTCGTACTTTTGTTTTTTGACCATCGGCAAAAATAAAATCCTTTATTTAGGAAAAAGGGTTGCCGGTCTCGTAAACCAGAAAATAAAAAAGAAGTGGCCTTAGTAAAGTAAACCTATTGTTTTGCGTTTTTCATTTTGTCAAATATATTTTCATTCATTATAGGTTTTATTTGCTTGGCTTTGATCTTTGAGTAGATTTGGTATAAGTAATCTCGAAATGATGATAATTCCTGCTTTAATGTTTTAATCATTTTAGGTAATACTCTTTACATATGTGTTTGTATACATTTTTACTTTGTGTTATTTTTCATATTTAATTGCTTTAAACATTTCATTGATATTCCTTGTGTTTTTTGTCTGCATGTTACACAATTCTGTTAAGGATTCTTTGAGCAGTGAAACTATAACCAAACAATTCCTGTTCAGTTTAACTCATCCATTCCAATTTACAAGATGAATAAGTTCATGTGGATAAAATATATCAGTAAAGATAATAGGGAAACACTTTTAATATGGATAAAAGTAAATGTCTGCATAGGACCCAGCATATGACAAAAGAAGAAATGAATACTGAAGCCTGGCTTTGTGTATATAAGCAAGATAAAATAATATAGTTCATGGACAGTGACAGAAACGTTTTTATGATGTCTGCTGATAATCTGTTTTAGTTTGAATTTGGTTTCCTTTTAACATCTGCATGTCACTGAGACCTTGGTGTTGTGTGATTTCAGTTCCAACCCCTTCCACATCTACAACTTCCACTACTTCACAACCATCACCACTGTTTGACTATCAGAAAATCATCATAGGAGTTGTGTGCGTTGGTGTAGCTGTTGTCATAGTGATTGTGGTTGTAGTCTGCAGTTGGAAAAACAGAAACAAACCAGGGAGATCTGGAAATTCACCTATGGTTAAACAAACTGTGGTTACTGATAACACTTACGTCTGAGTAATGTGGGAATTATTAGTATGTTGCCTAACATAGGGGTTTTGATTTACTAAATTTTAATATTTTGTTATTGTTTTGATCTGCATCCGTTTATATATTGCTTTTAGAACATATCAGTGTCGCAATTTAACCACATTTTAATAGCAAGGGTCGGTCGGACCGGGTGATGCTACTTGAAATGACTTTGGACTCAGCGGCATAAAGATATTATGTGAGGTGTCAAGTAAGTACTTTTCATACTGTCGGTTACAGTAACCTAGACAAATATCAAAGTGTTATACAAGAACAAAGGGCGATAACTACAAAACTAGGCAAAGCAGAGTAAATTCTGGCGTTATTATGTGGAGTAGACTGAAATTTCACTAACGTCCATTTTCATCAAACCACGTCACATGGAAATTTGTAGAATTATTGAATTTAATTTACTTAAGAGACGTCCCGGGCTCACGTACGATTTTGACATGACGCTCTTCCATACTCCGCAGATATTAAAATTATTATAATTTTAATTGTAAATGATTAACAATGAATTAGGAAATGTACAATTCACAAAAAAGTCGAATGTTTGCATAACAAAGTTAACAAACTGTGTATCATTTGTAAGCCGTAATGACACAAACGCATGCTTAAACCTTTAAACAAAACATTTTAGTATGGTTTGCTCAATATTACTTTTGATATTGCATATATCAGTTAATTGCATCATATTCATTGTAAAAATGTCCTTTACCCAACATAATCATGTCGGGGAACCTTAATTTTGTTATGATGACATCACGTGTTGTGGTGACGTTTTCTCAAGAGCGGTTTATTCTTGTGCTTGAGGAGTACTCAATAAATGTTAGGAACACTATATTCTATCAAATGTTGATAACTTAATATTAGTAATATTTTAAACTTAAACATCGAACAACGGTGTCCTGACTAACCGGAAGTGCATCAAAAAGGAATGCAAACACACGCTTGTATGACTCCGTCTGCACTAAAAATATGGGAAGGTGGTTCCATTAAAAGGAAATTGACCAAACATGCCAATTCAGTTGTTTACTGCAAAGTTGCTGAATTGAATGTTTTTCGTGTATTGTTGACGTGAAAAACGTTAACAACTGTGGCGTAACTCAATAACGTTTTCTGTATATTTTGTCAATAATGCTTGGTGTTTAATATGCATTACCTTTTTGTTTTAAATGAACGAATGTTTTTCTAGTTGTGGGATTTTTTCTGCACACCAAAAACCAGAACAAGTTTGTAAATTTAATAAATAGGGTTATGTTCTTAAAAGTATTTTCTCAAAATATACTAATCAAAAGATCTAACGCATCACGTGATAAATGTTCATTTTATTTAATAACAAATAGCAAAAAGAACAAGAAATATCGGGCGAATCATAATGTAGGATTTTTATCACATGGTTTAAAAAACAAACATTAAGACAGCACACAATTAAAGGCGATCTGAGTCAATCGGTAAGGCAAGGGTCAATGTCGAAAGTCAATAAAGTCAATATCGTGTATGTCCACCATTTGCAGACAGAACCGTAGAACATCTCCTACGCACAGAATGAATAAAATTGGAAACGAATAGCATGGACATGTTATCCCAATCCTGAAGAAGTGTTACTTCCAACGCTTGTAGGTTCTGTGGTTGTACACTATGGTTACGGACTAGTCACTGAAGTGTACTCCCGCCTAATGGTTTTGGCACCATTGATGTCTCACAAGCCTGTGTTACGGTGTCAGGACTTGACCCACATACTGTCATCGTACTCTGATACCACTTTCTCGCAGGCGATTCCATATTGTCTGGCCGGAAATGGGACGCTGGTGTGCACCGATCGTTACCGAGGCGGTCATTTGAACGGTTTCGCAGGTGCTAAATGCGGATGTGAATGTCTTTGACAGTATTTGTTACGCGCCTACAGTGTGCACTTCGCTGTTCCCGGACATTTTCTGAAATGTAACGTAAATCAGTAAATACCGTCACGTAAATTACAAATTGACAAACATTTGAAGCAAATTATGATAACATTTATTTTTTAGCGGAACATTGACTTACCAGTTCTTTGATACTTCTCCCATAGCCTTGCAACAGAACTTTGATGACAGTGTAAACATCGGGCTACTTCGCCTTGTGAAACGCCGGCCTGGAGCAAACCGATGACGCGTCCTCTGTTTTCGGTGCTTATTCGTGCCATTATCAAACTGATTATCAACACCATTAGACACCACGTGTATTGACTTTCTATCCAGTACGAAATGATGTAGTTTGGGTTACAACACAAGCACGAGATTTTCGTGCAGATTAAATCACGTGATTTTACCATTGCAATGTCACGGAGAAAATCGTCCAATGATTTTGTCGGATTTTTCAAGACGGTATTAAGTAGTGGGTATATATTAATACTACTTAGTATTGAATATATATTAGCAAGTCTTATTGAAATGTGTCAAGGATAGTCGCGCATGCGCAATGGGAAGTAACACCATAAAT
>Ga0224511_10003753_pt1 | contig 11131 bp, 4 predicted proteins | sample SF_May12_sed_USG_2_FD_169988 | JGI IMG/M metagenome (GOLD analysis project Ga0224511, IMG submission 169988) | Sediment microbial communities from San Francisco Bay, California, United States - SF_May12_sed_USGS_8_1 | ecosystem: Environmental > Aquatic > Marine > Sediment | place: USA...
CTAATAAAGCCAAGGAGGCGCAGAAACGCTCAGGCAAAAAGACCACAAAACTCCGACATGCAGATTAATACAGCCTTGCAGACTAAGGATCTACCCAATTTTTTATCTTTGTCATAGAATTAAAGAGAACTTTAAGCCTGCCTATATTAGTGCGATGGAACAGAAGAAGAATAATGAAGTGACCTTTCTTATATACAACAGTGAATAATGCAAATCATTATGCAGATGTTGTCTTTTTGTAATTAATCTATTTTCATCTCAATACAATATTACCTTAATAAGTCAGTCTTGGTGGAAGTTATAGATGCTTCTGTAAGTTTGGTTCACCTTGTGGCTAGAGAGGATAACTCCTGTCCAAATGATTGGCAAAACTTCATGAATTTTTAAAACCGTCGAACAATGATTATTCACAATTAAATATCGTCTCGTTCTGAATAAATTCAACTATTGACATCAACGACATCATTTATGATCCTTGAGGAAATCTCTTTTCACCGCTGATTTAGTGGGAGGTTGCTTGTATGCCACAGGGTGGTATATCGTAAACTTTCTCAATTGCGAAGTGCGCTAAATCTCGCGTAGGTTGTTTCATAGATCAAACTGGTCAGTCAGTCTGACACTCCATTCGTAAAAACCACACACCTCACTGTTTCCAATGTTGTGTTATCATGTAACATGAAATAGAAGTGGAGGCTTCCACATTAATGCAGTTTCATCTCATTGAAATACATGTAGTCCGTAAGACTGACTCGGCGTTTCTCAATGGGTCCCGTTTTAAGATTTAGACCTAAAACCAACTACATAACTGACCTAACTGACCACCCTAAATTGCCACAAAATGCCGGTCTGTGCAACTCACCCAAATACTACGCAAAATGCGTTGTGTAGCATTAGATAGTACCAATTATGATATTATATGGGTGTGTACAAAGTGGAAATAGTCAATTTGTTCAGTTTTGGTTTCTATTTCTCTGTCAATAACGCCATTTACATCGGTATTCAGGAGGTAATTTGTCAGAGAGCGGACAACTTCTTATGATTCGTTTGTTATTGTTTACGCGCTCGTAGCAACGCTTAATCAGCAAACTGTGATTGGGTAATATCGAGTCACGTGATACCCACCGCCATGACGAATCTCCCTGTGTTGTTTAGTTACCGACTGAAGTACAATTTTAGATTAAGTATCGAATTTTAGTGTAGATTTGCATTACTGTCCCTTCATGTGATCAACTGTTAGTCGGTTGTTGAAGACAAAATACTCAAGTCTGATCATCAGCAAGTGATGTGGAGCGCGGTGAGTTAAAAATACGTGTTTATAACGGGAACTGACCACTGATCAGTGGTGTTTGTACTCAATAGTGACAACGTAACTCCCTGTCGGACTCTTCACTTATTCAGTTGCTGCCTGGATATGCGTGACACGAACGGTTTTAGCATGATCATGGTCCTGGAATAGTAGTAATGACATCAACTAGCTACTGATTAATGATTTATTTACGTAGTTAGTGCAGTAGTACTAGTAGTAGTAGTAGTGACTAGAGACTATTGTTAGTTTAAAATTAAACTTTAATACTAATAATAGTTTATCACATCGCCCGTGGGCCCAATTCGAACTTCTAGAAACTAACTAGTAGCTGAGCACTGTTGAATGTTGCTTCACGGCAAACTTTTCTGTTAATATTATCGCTAGTATCTCTTCTCTGGCAGCTGGGATTAGCAGCATGAGAGTTATTTGGGCTAATGTACGCAGATTTATTTGCGTATGCAATCTCGCCCATATGAAACAGGCTGTGTGGGCTTCTGATTAAAAATTTTATGAGGTGAGATGTTGGCTAGCTGAAAATTTTTAATTTGTTATCACCAACTGTTAGACAGACCACTGATATGGTACTATGGAGCTGATCTCCATAATCACTCCCCTGAGTTTAGATTAGTTTCTGGTCATTACTGGGAGAGGAAAATACCCTCCAATGATACAGGATATTGAAGATGTCTCATTAGACTCTGGTTTCTAAGTCTATAGTCTGCTTATACAGCCCTATCTGTCTAGTGGCTACCTGATGACATAGCAATTATAAAATTGTCTCCTCAACTAAGTGGTGAGGCTTTAAATACACCATGCGTGACTATACATTATCATCACCGAAATGATCATCCGATAATCAATCCTAAGATCCTCTTATCTTGTGATTGGCAGGAGAGACAGGCAGTGTGATTATAGAGTAATGGAAGCAAAACCGCAGCACATGGTTCTACCCCCACTCAAAAGCCAATCGTCAGCTAGCGCAATGGCGGTAGACACAACTGTGGGCTCCAAGGGAATACAGGTCCAACAACTTTACGAAGACAACAAGATACCTACTCAGCATTCCAGCAACAACACAGTCAAGACTATTGGTATACAGGATGTGACAGCGCTGACGAGGACGGAGAGTGAGAGGGGCAGTGCCAGCCAGAAAGGCTCTGCGATTAAACGTGTTTCCATGACTCCCGAGTCAGCCATGAAACAATATATGCACAAACTGTCATCGTTTGAGCATCACGAAATATTCAACTACCCAAATGTGTACTTTGTCGGTCAGAACGCTAAAAAGAGACAAGGCGTCCTCGGTGGCGCCAATAATAATGGATACGATGATGAGAGTGGAAGTTACCTCCACACGCCCCACGACCACATCGCATATAGATATGAAGTGCTGAAGGTTATCGGCAAAGGAAGCTTCGGACAAGTGGTAAAAGCTTACGATCACAAACTTCATCAACACGTGGCGGTAAAGATGGTACGCAATGAAAAGAGATTCCATCGACAAGCTCAAGAAGAGATTCGTATACTCGAGCATCTTAAAAAACAAGACAGGGACAATTCTATGAATGTAATTCATGTGTTTGAGAATCTTACATTCCGTAATCATATCTGCATAACGTTTGAACTGCTCAGCATGAACCTATACGAACTAATCAAGAAGAATAAGTTCCAAGGGTTCAGCCTACCTTTAGTTAGAAAATTTGCTCATTCGATTCTTCAGTGTCTCGATGCTCTCAACAAGAATAGAATAATTCACTGTGATCTCAAACCAGAAAACATTCTACTCAAACAGCAAGGACGTTCGGGTGTCAAGGTCATTGACTTTGGGTCAAGCTGTTATGAGCACCAAAGGATATATACATATATCCAGTCCCGATTTTATCGAGCTCCTGAGGTGATTCTCGGAGCAAAGTACGGCATGCCCATCGATATGTGGTCTCTCGGCTGCATCCTGGCTGAGCTGCTGACTGGTTACCCACTCTATCCTGGAGAGGACGAAGGAGATCAGCTCGCTTGCGCTATCGAAATCCTTGGCATGCCCCCACAAAAAATTATCGACCAGTCGAAACGAGCCAGGAACTTTATAACATCGAAGGGCTACCCACGATACTGCACAATGGCCACACTCCCCGATGGATCCACTGTACTGCAAGGAGGGCGCTCACGTCGTGGAAAACTTCGCGGACCACCAGGCTCTAAAGATCTCGTAACTGCCCTCAAAGGGTGCGACGACCCTCTGTTCCTAGACTTTATGCGGCGTTGCATGGACTGGGACCCGTCCACACGTATGACACCCTCTCAGGCCCTGCGTCACGCGTGGCTCCGCAGGCGTCTGCCAAAGAATCCGAATGAAGAGAGTGCAACTCTGCCTCGCCGCGGCTCCAGTAAACAGAAGATGGGACCAAGTAGTGCCACCAAGACACGAATTCCTCCTATAAGTGAAGACATTGGGTTTGCCAGGACCAAGCTACCCCAAATTGGCTCAACAAGTTAATATGTATCAACTAACGCAATGTAGCGTTTGATAATCATCCTGTGATATTATCATTCAATGCTCCGTCCAAAGTACCTGTTTTTTCAGTGATTCTATTTTGTACTCTATTTGTTGATTGTGATCCTGGCAGGCTGCTTGCTGTCATTATATATCCATGTATACATATAATAAAAGTTAACACATTCACCCGAAACATGTGTGATTTTCGTGTACCCGCTCTGTTGCCATGGGCATCGGGGTCAATGGATCAGTGCTGAAAACTTATCAAAGAGCAGGAAACTGTTAGAAACTGGGCGGATCAATTATGCTGTAGGTGCTGTGCTGCGATGCCTGTGATTAATTCTCAAAGGGTTTCACAGTAGTCTAACCAATGACCTGACCAAATCGATAATTGAGTAAGACTAAAGAAACCTGACAAATTGGTTTTCTAACATGCTAGGTAATTTTACCCACAGTGTCAAGTATTGATTAAGGGATCCGCCCTATTATTGGCCACTTGGCTATAGACAATCCATTTAAGTAATTGTTGCCACTAGATACATATACACTTCATCACTCGTCCATGTGAGCAATCGCTACATAACAGATCAGTGTCTGATATCCACACACCAAGTCCGGGCAACAGAGATATATTTTTGACTGTTGTGAACAAGTGCGACTCTTCAGCTATAAACCGAGTATTGTAGCAAATGCATAGCCTAAATGCCCTAAGTAAATGGAGTTGCAGTCATTTGCTTAAAATAGCCTCATTCATTACTCACTACCCAAGACCAGAATTAGACCTATAACTAGCTACTTAGCTATTTGCACTCAAGAATATTATTATCAACCATCAACACAGTATCCATCTACTAACTTCCCAGTAATATGAAACATCCATTTCCACTGCGTGCACGGAAGCTATGGGGTACTAATGATCTATTTTTCTTGCATACTGAAAGCCAGTAACAAAGACTCAGTGTTACTTGTGCAAAAGGTTAACAGCCATTCGGATTCCGTTCTCAGCAAAGTTATACAACAAACTCTGTATGAGATGATGATTTATTTTACTCTGAGTTGAGTCGGATACAGGTATGGAATTGGACAGCGAAGCTCATATCAATGAGGTGATACTCTACAAAGCTGAGGTCGAACTAAAGGAGACATCATCCACAAGGAAAAAGGCTATAGAACATTTACGCAAATCGTTATTTAAGAAAGCTCAAAGTAAAGGTGAGTCAGTGTTTAGGGGTTATGGCCGGCTGTGTGCAAATAGCCCTCAACCCAACCCAACCCTTGATATATAAAATTTGAATTAAAACTGCATTTAAAAGTTGACGGTTTTTTCTTTTGGGGAGAATTCAGTATAAAACAATTTAAGACCTGCATTAACAAACCACTAACAAACTGTCATTGGTCATACCACTGTTTAAACTCAGGAGTTGCTCCAAGTTTAATTTACACAGGGATGAGGGAACTATCAGCCTTTCAACAGTGCAATAGACACCTGACATGATCAGACAATGGTAACAAATCGCCCTGAGTTCCTGAGCCTAAGCATTGCGATTCATCCAATGCTACAACCACCACGCTAAGTCGCTAAGTGCTGTCTCATGCTACAATCCTGCTAAATAAAATTCATGAATTTACTAGGTCTACAGACACCATTGGATGAAGACTTTCTGCTGTTGTTTCTTCGCGCTAGAAAATTCAATACAGGCCGAGCTCTTGACCTCATCACAAGTTACTACACAATTAGACAAGAGCACTGTGACCTGTTTTCAAACTTCACACCTCAGTCAGTCAGCTATTTATTTGAAGAAGGAGTTGTCTTGCCACTGCCTAGAGTTATTCCTCTACGATCGCTTACTATTTTAGTAAGAGTTGGTATGTACAAACAGATTTATACAGATAAGATCATATTATATTTTACGTAGGTAGCAACCCTATGCCAATGCAGTGACATTAATGTCACTGGCCAATGGGGGCGTTTCCAGGATGATCTATCGCTTGTCTCATAGAGCTGGTGCTATTTTATGGGTAGGGTTTCTTTATTTTAACGCTGCGATTAGAACCCGTTAAGGGAGAAATCCTAAAATGACGCACAAACTTCTAATTAAACCCGGGCCACCTGGTCCAAACCCAAAGGTGCCACCCGCTAACTCACCGCTTTTACATAGAGTAGTTTATATTCGCATGTACATGTATATGTACAAATTGAGCATAGTACAGTATTTATCTATAAATTGGCATTAGCACATAGTTCCATGTTCTTGTAGAAAAATGGTCTGTCGAACACATTTCCGTAGAGGATATATTTAAAGCTATGCTGATAACTCTGGAACATAAAGTCAGGGTAAGCATTGACCACGAAACCGCTTGTTTTAGACCATTCATTTGAAAATACAAGCTACTAATTTTCAACTTTCAGCATACCACTTGTTGGGTATCTGAGTTGATTGAACAAGCTCAGTTACCTAGAACAAGCCTCTAGTCAAGCGCTCCGAATGGCGTCGACTTCTACGGTAGACTGTCGTTTTAAGGAGTCTGTCGCGTGCAGATCAGGGCTAGTTTTCTCTGATGGGATTTTTACAGTGGGCACCCGGCATGATTAGGATCTGAACCCAATATCTCTTGATTTTGAGCCAAGCGGTCTATATAGTCATGAGCTATGATTCCGCTATCCCAATAACTATGGAATATAATTCTTTTGCAGAAGAATCTAACCAATCAGGTGATGGGGTTCAGTTTTATATTCGACATGCAAGGTCTGAACTTCTCTCACGTAGCACAGTTCACCCCAGGGTTTGCTCGCAGATCCCTTGGTATGTTAGAGGTAGGTGTAGTTTTAGCGCACTTCTACACTCCCCATTAAAGTATACGTTTGATAGCAGACAGTTTAATAGTGCACTTCCCTGCAACATGCGATTAATTATACTCAACAAAACAAGTTTCATATGTCTAGTATGAGTAGTATCCCTGTCTGAAACAAGTCCAAATGGTAAGTTCTGCACCAGTGTAATGTTTGATCTACAAATAGAGAGGTGAAAACACTAGAGAGCTGTCTGTTATGAGCAAACAATGCAGTGCTCATTTCAGCGTATTTCTGGAGAGAAAAACTGGCTTACGTCCAAAATTCCCTAATTGTTTTTTTTTACCATACATGCGGCTCGAGTAAATAATAATTGGAATAAAATGACCTCTCAATTCAAAGGAAACCTGAGAGACCTACTGTCCTCTTGATAAAAATCCCTTCTGCAATCAATGGCAACCCAGTGAATCGGAATTACTTATAATGTTACTGAGGTGTTCCTCCATGTAATTGCTAAGTGAATAATTTTGAGATTTCTTCTCAATTTTAGTTCCTCTTAAATATAATACTTTTCAGGTGAGTCAAAGCTATGCATTTGTTTACCACATGCATGTAGATGTCATTATGCATTATATCTGTTGTAGAATGCGTTCCCAGCCAGGGTGAAAGGCCTCCATCACATTAATGTCCCGTCAGTGGTTGAGGGTGTTTTCCAAGTCTTCAAACCTTTCTTGACAGACAAAATGAAGAAAAGGGTATGTTGTCAACAGCTTTTAAGTGTACATGGCCAGGTAGCCATTTGACAGACCATAAACCAGTCGATTTGTTTTTTTCAGCCATCGTCTGTCCATAGTTGAACTTCTTCCTTGCTGTCAACAGGTCGTGTGGTGCCATTGAGGGGAAATTGAGCCATTTTCTGCCACGCTGGCTCAGGTTGGGTAGGCAGAGTGTGATCACCCAGGGAAAAATCCCTTGAAATACTCACCTATAGCTGGAAACCGAACCCGGGTCACAGGGAGGACAGTCAGTGAGATTCATTCATTCTCCCACTGAGCTATCTTGACTGATTTGTTTTGCCTCTATATATTGTATGTCTTGAGTCAGGAATCACGAGGAGGGGTAGCAGGATAGCTCATGCAGAAGTACAGCGTGGGGCTCGCAACCTTGAGAGCCGGGGTTGGAATCCCGGTCATGGCAGGCCCCCACTGTGAGTGTGAGCACCTGATCCTAAGTCAAAACATAAACAAGCCTTACTTGAGGTTGAGGGTTGATACTGACTGACCCGTGGTGCTCCATGCTAAGCCGTAACTGGTGAAAAGACAGATATCTAACCCGGCAGCTTCACCAAAATGGTGAAGTGGTCATACCAGAATAAGGGACATATGAGTCCCGAGATCAAATTGTTCCAGTTTTTTTATCAAAAATGTAAACAGTCTGATCGGAACATATAAGCTTTCTGCCTAATCGATATGAATTAGTCCATAAGCAGGAAATAAGCAGATGAGCTCATACTCATCTCTTGGCTAATCTATTTCATTGTCCAACTAGGGAACTTACTTGTCATAGAAATAGTCAATTAGGCGAAAATACAAACTGCATGTTTATGAATAATCACCAAATACATACTTCAGTGATTCAGGTAAAATTTTAGTAAAGGTGGAGCAACTCCTCGTACTTGCTAGTTGATTTGAGCACAAAGTTATCCTCACTGGGGGATTATTCTGGATTCAGGTTTTTCACAAGAGTTCGGACCAGAAGAAAATAAGTTCAGCTGTTTCTGAAGGAAAAGAAATGTGGGATGCAGGCCCAAAATATGTTTAGGCAGGATGCTGGACGATCAGCGCTTCCGCATGGAGCTGTTAATGCCCATTTTCTTACTTACGTATGATCCGTGGTGTATAGACTATTAACCTCTAACAATCTTACCGCCTCAAATACTACAATTCAATCACTACCTTTATATAAAATAATTGTTACTGTAGTTTGTTGTGACTTCATCGAGTGATTTTGTATTGGATCGATACCCTACTGAAGAGATTCCAGATTACATGGGCGGTGAACTCAATCTTGATAAATGCGTTGAGGTAAGTTCCATGGCTTCCTTAGAATAAGGAAGTTTGTTCCTGAAACACTAGTTGTCAGGGTGATACCCTAAAACATCCTTTGCTGCTTCAGGAAGTGCCCAAATGAAATGGTGACAATATCAAAACTGTTCCGAGGGAAGGCAATTACCATTACAGTCCAGGCCTACGCTGGTTTTTTTTATACATCATGTTCGGCATAGATGTGTGCGTGGATAATGTAAGTAGTGGAACTTTTGCTCTGGTAGGGTAGAACTATTGTTTCCATCTGAGAGAAGCCGCGGCTAGCTGCAACTATGCAGCATGCAACTCATAAGTGTAAGTTTCCCCTACTAAAACTAACCTACCAATTCTATCAAAACAGCTAACCAAAATTTGTCAATGCCTTGTTGTAGGACTGGAAAGCTGAAATCTTATCCGATGCCACTCAGAATGATTTTAACGCGAGAAGTCAATGGGGAATTAAACCAACTTCACCACCTGTCACCAAGGGCAAGACAAACACTGATAGATACCAATGTGATGAATGGTAGACTGCATTGGGAAAGCTGGGAGGGGACAATTACAACTGGTGAAATAATACAGGCCCATTCCGGCTTTGTTGTATAGCTAGGATATTGTGGATATCAATGGTGAATGGTTCAGAGTGAATAAACGGTATCATTAAGACAGGGAAACGTTTATCATGTTTTTAAATCTTTTATTTTTGAATTAACTTCTTTATCATATTTTTATAATAATTCATTCAGTACAAAAGGCTTTGCGCTACCCTGACGCCACATTTTGGTGTCCTAATTAACAGGCAGAACATACTCAACCCTAAAATATTACTTATGGATCAACAAATAGATATGGAATTGGGAGCAACACCAGTAGTCAGCGATTAGCCTATATCGTGGCACAATATACGCCGTGCCTTTTCATAGATCTTGGATTTTACCTCTTTCTAAAACGAATTAGATTTTAGAGACCTAATTTTTCAAGCCTGCAGATGTCTTAGGTGGTAGGGTTTTGTGAGGGAAGTTCTATATATATATATATATATATATATATACTTGTTTTATTGGATAAATAAATGCGGAGTTGTGACAGCTGTCGCTAGGGCAATCATGAGGTAGGGGGCTTATCTACCGGCTGTTTGTTAAATCCTCTGAATCAATATCTAATAAGTGCTCAGGTATAATCAGTAAAATCTCCACAGACTTATTAGGTTTGTTGTCATCTTACACTATAAACGCATAGCGACAGGGAAATATGAAGTCACGAGTATCTATCGAGCTACATGTGGGATGAGCAAAGAATTCAGGTAAGGGTCAACCATCATCACCGAGGGGCGAAACTCATTAGGCATATACGTAATACGTCTACATGAAACAGTTCGAACTTACTGTCGATAGCTCTCTATTTGAGGTCATCTCAGGGATCTGGGCAGCCTCTAAGTCAGGTGATATACTATGCTCATATGCGATATTTCAGGCAGTGATTTAGATGATGATGTAGGTAGTTGGGCAGGTATAGCAAGTTAGGTAAACGCGCCAATTTGCGGTTTTTCTAGAGCCGTTGTTTTCGGGCGAGATTCCAACCGACTCACTTGAAACTTTTATATAAAAGTTGCAAATGCTAGGACATCACTATTCGTGTGACTTTGTCATTTTCGGTAACAGGATGCCGCAGCGAGTCATGGTGTTGGGGGGCTCTGGAGCCGGCAAGTCAAGTCTTATTCAGTCATTAAAAAATGGTCATGTTCAGCTAGCAAAATACCCAACAGATGGAGTAGCTGTGACACCCTGGGCTCCACACGAATCCTATCAAGCTGGTAAGTGTTACCGTAACAATGAACGCTTGATCACTCCTTGTAAGTAGCAATGATGCTCAGCAATGTTCCGTTTATTCTTTTACCCAGGAGGTACTCTGAGCAAGTACTGTACTGTGTGCACTGAACACACACATAAAGGTTTCCCTTAACCAATGGCCGGGTGGGAAGCGACTGCAAGAGAGTGAACCTGTACCGGGAACAGTATAATTTAGGTGGGATGCTATTTGTCTTCCTCCCCGCATATCCCAGAGCTTTTGTTTCTTGTAGGGGAAATATTGAGGGCTATTGGCTGTTCTAAACCTGAGAGTATCCAGGCAGAATTTTGGGATACGACAGGCCGTAAGGTTTGTATAGATAAATAGATTCAGTCAGTATATCTAATTGCTAGCGCGGCCTCAGATCACCACGGTAAAAATAATGGAAGTCCCAACCAGTGGATAAGGGCTAAGATCACTCCGGTTTTCAAAGGTTCATCGCTCCTTCCTTGTTAGGAGATGCCGGATTCTTTGTAGGTTGTGTGTAAGCAAATGACTTAGGTTTACTGATCCCCAACCTCCCAGGACTATCCGTTCAGTCTTGTAGCTTGTGCTTCACAGTGGGTGCTCTGGATGAGTGGAGCCTGCCCCTGCAAGTAGTCAACTTC
>Ga0224511_10003754_pt1 | contig 11130 bp, 12 predicted proteins | sample SF_May12_sed_USG_2_FD_169988 | JGI IMG/M metagenome (GOLD analysis project Ga0224511, IMG submission 169988) | Sediment microbial communities from San Francisco Bay, California, United States - SF_May12_sed_USGS_8_1 | ecosystem: Environmental > Aquatic > Marine > Sediment | place: USA...
ACACCAGCTTCTTCCATCTTAGTAACAGCATTGTAGTAATCTTGGTTCATGGATAAATCCTCTATTAATTTTCTATATTCACCGCCGTAAAGCGATGATTTGCTTACAATCGGAATTCGATTCGGGTGTTAAGCCACCAAATTTCAGGTGTTTACTCACCAACAATGGCCGCAGATTATACCGTATTACGCCCCTTCGGTAAAAGTGATGTTTATATCCCTTTCGGGAGGGCAGAGGGGGTATATAAGCGATACTTCCAATGAGAGATATTCTCATCAAAACTTGTATTCGGTAGCATGCGCCATATATTGATGGTTTAGAAAGAGTTTTGAATGGGGAAAAAGATGTCCAGTGAGAAAGAAATGAATGAAGCAGATATGGCCTTTTCTAGCGGTATAGCGGCGTTCGAGGCTAAGAACTTTGCCCAGGCGATGAGTTTTCTGGGGCCGGTAGCAGAGACGGGTGATGCTGAAGCGCAGCACCGCTGTGCCATCATGTTGCAAAATGGTTTGGGTACAGTGGTAAATGAAGAAAAAGCATTTAAGTACATGAAATCAGCCGCTGAGCAGGGGCATGCCGTCGCCCAGCACGGCCTGGGCTTTATGTTTATGGAAGGTGAATGCGCTGAGCAGAATGCACAGGAAGCGATTAAATGGTTTGAAAAGGCCGCTGAGCAGGGGCTGACAGGATCTTTAACCACATTGGCGATGATGTATGAAGAAGGCAAGGGTGTTGAAAAAGACCCTGAGGAGGCTAAGCGTCTTTATAAACTAGCCGGCTTTGACCAATAATTGAGCACTTTGCCCCAGCGAAAAATTTACATCGTTCAAAGCACTCAAAATAATTTGATAATGAGTAAGTAGTCACTATGCGTCCAGCCCATCTATTAACGGTCATTGAAAAAGAATTCTCCAGTGCAGACAGTGGTCATCACACACCAGTGATGCTTTGGGGTGCGCCCGGTGTCGGTAAATCACAGATGGTGGCGCAGATTGCTGAGCGTCATGATGTGCCACTGATTGATATTCGCCTATCGCAGATGGAACCCAGTGATCTGCGTGGTATTCCTTTCCGTGTTGATGAATTTGTCGAGTGGGCGGTGCCTTCCATGCTGCCCAACTTAAAGCGTCATGGTGAACGTGGCATTCTGTTTCTCGATGAGATCACCTCAGCTCCCCCCAGTGTTTCAGCGGCAGCTTATCAGTTGATCCTTGATCGCAAACTGGGTGAATACGAAGTGCCGGAAGGCTGGGCTATTATTGCTGCCGGTAATCGCCAGGGTGACCGTGGTGTGACTTACAGCATGCCAGCGCCACTGGCGAATCGGTTTTCACACTATGAAGTTGAAATTAATCTGGATGACTGGGTAGCCTGGGCTTATGCCAATGCTATTGATGAACGCATCATTGCCTTTTTGCGTTTTCGTCAGGATTTGTTATTTGAGTTTGATGCAGCACAGAATCCGGTTGCATTTCCGTCGCCACGTTCGTGGGAATTTGCCCATCGTGCTCTACAGAAGTTTGATGAGCCCAATAATTTATTGCTGGGTGCTTTGCAAGCTTGCGTGGGTAAAGCAGCGGGTATTGAAGTTAAAGCCTTTGTCGATAGTCTGGATCAAATGCCCGATTTAGATGCCATAGTCAAAGGCGAAGAAGTGGCTGCGCCCAAAGAAATTGATTTGCAGTATGCCGTAGCCACCGCCTTAGTTGGACGTGCAATCCGTGCCAAAGAAACCGATGATGCCATGACGGTGCACGGCAACATACTCAATTATGCAAGTCGATTACCGCAGCGCGAAATGGGCGTGATGATGGTGTCGGATATGCACAGGGCAGTGGGTCAGGATATATTTGCCGTGCCGGAGTTTGCGGCGTGGGCGGACAAGATCGCGGATATAATGCTTTATTAAAAACTTAATCTCACCGCAGAGGCGCGGGGGCGCAGAGAAAACCAATATAATGGTTAGGAGCTAATATTTTACCAGGGAGGGGAAGGTCATGGATGTTGATAATGTTACGGAGATTATTATTGGTGCGGCAATAGATGTGCATAAGGTATTGGGGCCAGGGTTGCTTGAATCTGCTTATGAAGAATGTTTGTGTTATGAATTAAATTAGCAAGGCTTAGATGTTTGTCGTCAGGTTAGCTTGCCAGTGATTTATAAAGAGGTAAGCCTGGATGCTGGGTATAGGCTGGATTTAATGGTTGAAAATAAGGTTATTGTGGAATTAAAAACAGTCGATAAGCTAATGCCAATCCATGATGCTCAGCTACTAACTTATATGAAATTAATTGATTGTTCGGTTGGCTTGCTGATTAATTTTAATGTCCCATTGTTGAAACAAGGCGTCAGAAGAAAAGTACTAAATTATGTTGATAAATAATAAATGTTTTCTCTGCGCCTCCGCGCCTCTGCGGTAAAAGCTTTTAGTAATAATGCAATATCCCGACGTAGAAACAAAACTCGCCACTGCCAGAACACGTTTAATTCTGGATAAGCCCTTTCTTGGCGCACTGGTTTTACGTTTACCCATGGTGCCCGCTGATGATTCCTGGTGTGAAACCACATTCAGTGACGGCAAGACTTTTTTTTACAATAATGATTACATTGATGCGCTTGATTCAGAGCAAACCCAGTTCGCTTTATCCCATGAAGCGTTGCATTGTGCGCTCTCGCATTTTTATCGCAAAGGACACCGCGTAAAACATCGTTGGGAACTGGCCTGTGATTATGCGGTTAATCCCATGCTGATTAATGATGGTTTAAAACCCACGCCGGATGCCATGTATTTGCGTGAGTACGAAGGCATGACTGCTGAGGAAATTTATCCCTGTCTTAAAGATAATGACAACGATGGTGAGCGTGACCTGGAACAAAACAGGGATGACAGTTCTGAAGATGGTGATAACGAAACGCCAGAAAATAAAGATAATAGTGGCGGTGAAAACGAGCGTAAAAAAAATGATAAACAGGATGGCAAAGGCAATCAAAGTGATTCACCCAAAGAGGGCGGGCAAACGGGCTCAAATCCACCGCCTGAAATGTCACCGCAGGAGTTAGAGGACTTAAGTGTGCAGTGGCAACAGCGAATGGCAGGTGCGGCGCAGCAGGCGCTACAGTCGGGTAAGCTGGAAGGTGATATGGCGCGTATGGTCGATCACCTATTGCAGCCTAAATTACCGTGGCGCATGTTGTTAGCACGTTTTATGTCGGCAACAGCGAGAGATGATTACAGTTATACACGTCCTTCATCTCGTCGTGGTGATCCGGCTGTGTATCCCAGTCTGCGCAGTAGTGAAACAAATATTATTGTTGCCGTTGATACCAGTGGTTCGATTTCAGCAGAAGAAATACAGGAATTTATTTCAGAGATTGATGCCATTAAAAGTCAGGTTCGTGCAGGTATTACTTTACTGACCTGCGATTCAGATTTAAATTACGGTTGTCCGTGGCAATTTGCGCCCTGGGATGAATTTAAATTTGATTTAGAAATACGTGGTGGCGGTGGCACTAATTTTAAGCCCGTGTTTGCCTGGGCAGAAGATCAGGATAAAGCTCCTGATATGTTAATTTATTTTACTGATGCTGAAGGTGTGTTTCCTGAAGTGGAGCCAGTCTTTCCTGTGACATGGCTGGTGAAAGGTAAAGCAACAGTGCCTTTTGGCCAGCGGATACAGTTGAATTAATTATGGAGCTTTCAGCCGAAGACAATCTACGTCTTAATGTACTGCTTGCACAAAAACTGCAGGCTGTTCGTATTGATGAATCAAAAATGACTGTGCATGCGCTTACCGATAAAGGTGAAGCTAAAGTTGTTCTGAATCCTAACTGCAAGGATGAGAAATATATCAAGGAAGTGAAGGCCTTATTCTCTACGCATGTAATGGGCTCTCCTGGTGGTTATCCCGTATTTCTGAGTCGTTGGACCCGTATGGGTCAGGCAAGGGATGAAAGTTTGCAACAGCTTTTATTACTGGGTGAAGCAGAAGCCGTTGTTGCCGCGGTGCATGCACCGGGCTTAACCGATGAACTGGCCGAACGTGCGTGGTGGATTATGCCAACGGCTGACAACGCTCGTCGTATGCTGGAAAAAGAAGCGGTGGTGCAGGGAAAGACCGGATCAGTGCTGGCAGAGTTTCTGGTTGAGTTTTTACCTTTTGAAGAGGATCCGCACGTCATGATCGATTCAGTGCGACTGGTGTTGCAGCCGGGATTAATTAGTGAAGAAGAAAAACAGAAGTTATGGACAAAGGCAAAAACTAAACGTAATTTTTACGTTGGCTTTATGCATGCCTTGCCGGATAACCTTCCGCTGGCAGCACAACCACATCCTTCTTATGATTCGATAACTGGAAAAATAAAAAATCTTGTTGATGAAGGAAATCTTTACGCCATAATGTTGAATCGCGTGTTAAACGATCGTGGCCAGGCATTTATTAAAACTGCAGAAGCCGCACTAAAAAAACCCGGTAATCAGGAAGTGGTTGAGTCGCTGCTTAATGCGATTGCTGTTTATTTTAGTGCGGTAAAACCGAAGTCGTATACTAATGATGATATTGAAATCATTTGTAAAGAGTCAGCCTGTGTTTGCAGGCAGCCAGAAGATGCTACATTGAAAGCTGTGCTGGATGTGGCTCCAGAAATGGAAGGTAAAATTCAGGCAATGCTGGTTCTGTCCTGTTTGAGCGTGGCGTTAATCAATCCTGTGTTTTCACAAACTGATGCGATTGGCACTATGATGCGTAAGAAAATAAAACATATTACTGATCCTATTATGGAACAGTTAAATATACTTGCTGGTAAGTGACTATTTGTTAAATGCTTCTTTGTATGTGTCTTCAGTGAAGCCGACTAGAAGCTGGCTATCTGTTTTGAGAACTGGGCGTTTAATGGCACTGGGGTTTTCGATCATTACTTGAATGGCTGAAGCTTCGTCAATATTTTCCTTAATGCTGTGATCCAGTTTTCGCCATGTGGTGCCGCGGCGGTTTAATAATATTTCCCAACCGACTTTTTTTACCCATTGCTTTAATTCTTTTTCAGGCACGCCAGTCTTTTTGTAATCGTGGAAATCGTAATCTATATTATTATTTTGCAGCCACTTGCGGGCTTTTTTGATGGTGTCGCAATTTGGTATGCCGTACATTGTTGTCATATTAAAACCTTTAAAGCTTTAACCGCAGAGAACGCTGAGGTAAAAACAATAAATGTTTTCTCTGCGTTCTTTGCGTCCTCTGCGGTAAAGAAGTTTTTAAATAAGTTAATCTATATCTCGAAGCAGTTCATTCAGACCAACCTTGCCGCGAGTTTTTTCATCAACTTGCTTTACGATGACTGCGCAGTACAGGCTATAAGTGCCATCTTTGGATGGCAGGTTACCTGAAACCACAACCGAGCCGGCAGGTATGCGACCGTAAGTGATTTCACCAGTCATACGGTTGAAGATCTTGGTGCTTTGGCCAATGTAAACGCCCATGGAAATCACAGAGCCTTCTTCAACAATTACACCTTCAACGACTTCTGAACGTGCGCCGATAAAGCAGTTGTCTTCGATAATGGTCGGTGCTGCCTGTAAAGGTTCGAGTACACCACCAATGCCAACGCCGCCGGAAAGATGCACATTTTTACCAATCTGTGCGCATGAACCTACCGTCGCCCAGGTGTCGACCATAGTGCCGGTATCAACGTAGGCGCCGATGTTCACATAGGATGGCATGAGTACAACGCTGGGGGCAACGTAGGAACCAATACGTGCAGTCGCAGGCGGTACTACGCGTACGCCAGATTCACGGAAATCACGGATGTTGTGGTTGGCAAATTTGGAATCCACTTTATCGTAGTAGTTAGTGAAACCGCCTTTGATGAATTCATTGTCGTTGATACGGAAAGAAAGTAGTACGGCTTTTTTCAGCCATTCGTTCACTACCCAGTCGCCATCTTTCTTTTCAGCAACGCGTGCCTGACCCGAGTCGAGCAGGGCAATGCATTCGTTAACCGCATCAGAAATATGGGTTTCAACATTGCGGGGGGTAATGTCAGCCCTGCGTTCAAAAGCTTCTTCAATAATTTTCTTTAAATCGTCCATCGGGATCTCCAATAACTATAAGTTTTCGATAAATTGTTTAATTCGGTTGGCGGCATCGATGCATTCGTCCAGTGGTGCGACCAGTGCCATGCGTACGTGTTGGCTGCCAGGATTTTTACCATCAACGGTGCGTGATAAATAACTACCTGGTAATACAGTGACGTTTTGCTGGTCAAACAACTGTTGTGCAAAATCAGCTTCATCAATATTTGTGTGTAACCAGATATAAAAACCGGCTTCAGGTTTTTGCGCTTCGCAAACAGGGCTGAGTATGGCCAGAACTGCGTTAAATTTTTCCTGATAAAGGCGACGGTTTTCTTCAACGTGCTGCTCATCGTTCCACGCAGCAATGCTGGCAATCTGGTGTACCGGAGGCATGGCGCAGCCGTGATAGGTGCGATACAGCAAAAAGGCTTTCATGACTTCAGAATCGCCAGCGACAAAACCCGAGCGCATGCCGGGCAGGTTAGATCGTTTTGACAGGCTATGAAAAACCACGCAATTTTTGAAATCAGCATTGCCGCTATTGATGGCAGCCTGTAGTAGTCCTGCGGGTTTAATACCATCAAAATAAATTTCGGAATAGCATTCGTCGGATGCAATGATGAAATTGTACTGTTTTGATTTCTCGATTAGTTTGACCAGTTCAGTTTCTGTAATCACCGCACCGGTTGGGTTGCCCGGGGTGCAGATGTAAATCAACTGGCAACGTTGCCAGATGTCTTCAGGAATGGCATCGAAATCTGGCTGGTAGTTATTTTCGCGGGTGGTGGCGTAGAAATAGGGTGTGGCACCAGCAAGGTAGGCTGCACCTTCATAAATCTGGTAGAACGGGTTGGGCATCAGCACCAGCGCATCATCGCTGCGTTCGACTACTGCCTGGGCAAAGGCAAACAAAGCTTCGCGGGTGCCATTCACTGGAATCACCTGACTATCGGCGTCTACCGCATCCGCAGGCAGGCAGAATCTGTTCTGTAGCCAGTGGGCAATCGCCTGCCTTAGCTCAGGCAAACCTTTGGTCAGTGGGTAGCTATTAATTGCAGTCAGATTGTCGCGTAAAGGCTCCAGGGCCACTTCAGGTGCTGGATGCTTGGGTTCGCCTATAGAAAGCGCAATATGGGCTAAATCCTGTGGAGGACTGCAATCTGCCTTCAAAGCCGCCAGCTTTTCAAAGGGATAAGGTTGTAACTTGGATAGATCAGGATTCATAAGTTGTTCAGGCTGGCAATATGCTGTGATTCAGGCGGCGCATAGTATAACCTAAAGTCCGTCATCAATCAGGAGAACCATTGTGTCAGAGCATATTATTACTGCTATTCATCATGCCAGCTATATTGTTGAAGATACCCAACGTGCGTTGGCTTTTTATTGCGGTGTGTTAGGGCTGATACAGGATCATAATCGTCCTGATCTGGGCTATCCCGGTGCCTGGCTACAGGTTGGTGATGGTCAGATACATCTACTGGAACTGCCCAATCCTGATCCTGTTGAAGGTCGTCCAGAGCATGGTGGTCGTGATCGGCATTTGGCGATGAGTGTGATTGATCTTGATCAAATTAAAATAGCACTGGAACGGGCTGATATAAATTATACCCAGAGCAAATCTGGTCGCCGTGCGCTTTTTTGTCGAGATGTTGATGGTAATGCGATTGAATTGATTGAAAAATAAAAAAGCCCCATATTCATTGATGAATTATGGGGCTGTTAGTGAAGATATATTTACTTATCTTAGTTCGTCAATGTAATCAGAGATATCGGTAGGTACCAGTGCCGCATTCCAGCTTTTAGCACTATGCTTTAATACACGTTTCTCCCATTTTTTTATACGTTTCCGATAAACCTGCGGGTCATTGCTGTCTTTATTTAATTTGATGACGTTCATTGCCGCAATATTCATGTTAGTAAATTCGTCTTTATCAAAGCTGCGCTTAATGCCTGGCTTTAACTCTTCCTTCATATCACTAAAGATAAACATAATTTGTGTGCCAGCCATGGTGCTTTTTAAATAACCGCTACACAACATCATTGCGCCACTGATATCAGTATATTTTGCAGTGGTTTTTTTCTTCGCAAATTTATCCAGTTTGTCCGCAAATTCCATTCTTTGCTGATTAGCTTTGGATGGACGATAATCAAGCGATAATTTTCCTTTCAAGTTTTTATCATTATAACTATTGCTATCGATCGTAATTAAAAAAAGACTATCGCCAGGAACCAGCTTGGGTATTATTCCAGCTTTGATTATATTGGCCATGTTTTTCTTTTCTTTTGCATAAGTGCCAGAAATATCGGCAAGTGCACATATTGCGGTTTCATATTGCTTGTTGTCTGAACATGATGAAAGCAATATAGCGCTAGCAAATATGAAAGTAGTATAGAGTTTTTGTTTAATTATCATGATTATGTCTCCCTATTACGATGATTTGCTTTTTATTAAATTTCCAATTTTATTTGGAATAATAATATAGGCGTCATAAACATGAATAATAATTTTCATGATAGTGCTTATTAAGTGACCAGTCATTCCAATTAAATAACCAAAGAGTAAAATAATTAGAATCAACAGCTTGTTAAGAACATGTTGGCTACTTTCTATTAGCATTTCCAGAGGAACTGCAACCATTGCCAGTATCCATGGCAGTGTAAAGCCCAAGGTGGCTTGCCCAATGGTAGTAATGTTGGAATTATCTGCATCGGAGGTTGTTGCTGTTTTGCCTGCTAATGCCTGTGTTGTTGCGGCATTAGTTTCAGCAATGTTTTCACGTAAAACAGCTAGTGCTGCTTCAACTGAGGCAAGAAAAAATAAAAAGATTAATGAGGCATATAACAGAATGCGCCGTTTGCCCACTGTCATGCTGGATATCTGAGGGAAAATATTGGTGATGCCTATGGCTTCCATCAGGAATATGCCTAATACGATTTCAAGCATGACAATGACCAGGGCAGATACATCAGAAACCTGCAAACCAAGCACGCGTGTACCTGCTGGCACAAGTTCTGACATGGGTAATGCAATCAGGTTGAAGTTAATAAAGGCGCCAAATCCGGCTATTATAATAATCAGCAAGGAAAAGATGAATAATTTGCTTGTCTTAGCGGACAGCATATCAATGGAGTCTGCTCCACCTTTTACAATACTGTCGTAATCTTTCATGTATTTTTGTATTTTATTGCTTGTTTCTAAAGCAAGAGATATTTTGGTGTTAACAGTATCCATGCTTTTTAGAATATTCTTCCAGATGGGTGCTATGCCGCTTAGTATTTTGTGGCGTTTAGCAGAGGTTTTACGCAACTCTGCCAGGGCTGCTTTTTCACCTTCGACAGCTGACTTATGTAATTCTTTAAGCATTTTTTCAATGATCCTGTCACCTGATGCCGCGCCTTTCATGCTGGCGATAGACTTAACTGCTTCATTCCATCCGGGTGCTTCTGGAACAGCCTGGCTACAGTTTTCAAAATCAGCGGCAATATTGGCAATATTTTCATCAAGCTTCAGATGTAGCTTGGGATAATCAGCCAGGTGCTTGGTGTAGCCAATTTCTACACGCTTAAATTCATGAGCAATTTTTTGCTCAAAATCAGCAATGCTTGATTCAAGCAGTACTTTTTTATTTTTCTCACGCATCTTTTCGACAAGAGACTTTAACCAGTTGGATATCTTGGTCAGACCGCCAGCAATACCATCATCCAGGCTTTGCAATGCCAAATGTAAGGGGGTACGAGCCAAATATAGAAAAATCATACTTACAGCAACCAGTGTTGCCACAGAGAGAAAAGGCATATCAGGCCATATATATAAATTGCTCATCAGTTACTCCTTAAATTGTGGTTGTTATATTGGGTGTCATTTTGAGATGGGTGTTACGTATAGATATTGATTTTCATTTCCATACGTAGATCATGAGAATATAGCTTTAAAGAAACAAATTTCAATGGATTGTTCTTTATTTATTATTAGTGTTTTTTAGACGGTGTGATGAATATATGGAAGTTCGATTAATAGAGAGAGGGGGATAATTATATAAGCATTAAGTTAAATAGGTGCTTGAAGCCAGATGATAGCTGATATTTATCAAAATTCTGGCGGAGTGATTTAGATTAATCTTATATTTTAATAGAGTGAATTTTCATTTATTGATGGCAATAAATTCACCATAATTTTTACGACTTATAGTAACCATAAGTAATGATAGTCCTGGCTAATGGGATTTTATAAACTGCATACTCATTAGCAAAGCGTTTCTGTTTATGAAATGGCTATCTGAGATGATTTTATGAGTTTTTCCTCCCTGGGTTTATCCAGGCCCATTTTTGAAGCGGCTATTAAGCAAGGCTATGAAATACCTTCACCTGTTCAGCTTGAAGCGATACCTGCCATTATCAAAGGTAAAGATGTCATGGCTGCTGCGCAGACGGGTAGTGGCAAAACGGCGGCTTTTGTTTTGCCTGTTTTAGAAAAATTATCCAGGGGTCGTAGTGTTCAGGCAAATCAGGTGCGTGCGCTTATATTAACACCAACGCGTGAGTTGGCTGCCCAGGTTAGAGCCAGCGTAGTGACTTATGGTAAGAACTTACCGTTACGTTCTGCGGTTGTCTTTGGTGGTGTAAAAATAAATCCACAGATGATGAACTTACGTAAAGGTGTCGATGTATTAGTAGCAACGCCAGGGCGCTTACTAGATTTATATAGAAAAAATGCAGTTGGATTTAAACAGGCAGAAATACTGGTTTTGGATGAAGCTGATCGAATGCTGAACCTGGGCTTTGATGATGAGATACGAGAAATTATTGCTTTGTTACCAAAACAACGCCAGAACTTGATGTTCTCGGCGACATTTTCTGATGATGTTCGTCAGTTGGCCAGAAGCATTGTTAAGAACCCGGTTGAAATTTCAGTTAATCCAGAAAATACTACAGCGACCACTATAGAACACTGGATGTATCCGGTGGATAAAAAGAAAAAACCTGCACTGTTGGTAAAATTAATCAAAGAAAATAACTGGCGGCAAGTATTGGTGTTTAGTCGAACCAGGCAGGGGGCAGA
>Ga0224511_10003755_pt1 | contig 11128 bp, 6 predicted proteins | sample SF_May12_sed_USG_2_FD_169988 | JGI IMG/M metagenome (GOLD analysis project Ga0224511, IMG submission 169988) | Sediment microbial communities from San Francisco Bay, California, United States - SF_May12_sed_USGS_8_1 | ecosystem: Environmental > Aquatic > Marine > Sediment | place: USA...
CTAGGGGGCGTCAGTGGTGTGGCATCATTCATTACTACTGATGAACAGCTTCAATAAAACCGAGGCTGCTGTTTTCTCGTGCAGGCTATGCTTCCTGAGGGCTTTCCCTTTCATCAGTTTATTAGTAGTTTTGGGTTTTGGGTTTTATTTTTTTACACTGTAAAAATAAATTATAAAGATAATGGCATTTTTATTTTAACGACTAACGTCTTCAGTCATTCTACATCATTGTATTATGCGTCTGCAAAAAGTATATTTGGTATTTCATCTTAGATATTAAAATGTGATTGGTACATGTGTGTGCCTCATGTAGTTTTACTTGCTGCGACTGTAGGTTTGAAAAATGATAGATATCGAAGAACACAACTGTTGCTACATTGAATGCACTCATTTAATGATAATCTAATCTAAAATGCGTATGTCTTCTGTTTGTTCTGCCCAAATAACCAATTATAAATGTGAAATGCAGTTATATCGTGCGATAAGGAAACAGTCAGCTCCTAATTTAAGATCAAACATTAATTAACAGTCTAAAAAAACAAAACATATCATATGCCACGTAATATTCTACAGTATCATTGTGTAATATTAGGAAGACTGAAACCTTGATGACGTTTGTTCCGTTGTTTTGTGATCAAAAAATAGTTTTTAGTTCGGAAAAATTAGATTAACATTAAAAGAATTTCCAATACGCATTTCTCTGTCTAATCATGATCTGTAGTATTGTATTTTGGAATGAATGGCGATTTAAATAAACTTTAGTATTTATTTAAAATAATATCAAGATACCATCTAATACCTCCTTGCAATTTTTCACAGGTAGTATATAGCTTTCCACAAACTACTTGGAAAAAAGAATAATATTTTTTCTGTTTATTTTAGTCTTAGAAGCAACACGCTTATTATTGATATTGAAATGTATTGTTTCAGAGAAAGAAACTACACTCTATTAACACACATATACATTATATATAATTATATAATAATTAATAATTATGATATCATAATGTGATTGCATTTTGCGTGTCTAAAAGGTAACGTTACTGTTACATCGTAAACGTCTAATCGTTTATATGTATTCGACTTTACCCCGACACGGACGTGATTTAAACACCAAGCATGTATTATAACATATAATTATGCTAAAGAACAACATTTCCCGAATCAAATCAAGTCGTGTGTTATTTGTTTGTCTAGAAAACGATCATTGGTCGGAAATAAATATATTGGCCAGACGAGTGAACATTGATATCAATATTATTTTAACTACACAGTGTTCAGTTATAATATTTATGTCTTCATTTGATGAAGGGTAAACTTTTTCTATTAAGTTTCTACCCATGTTCTTAATTTGTTCTTTGTCAAACATGTTTATTCTGCAGGACATTTCATCTCCTTAACACAAATGTAAACAGACGAAATAACTTTCAATGTTCGGTTTGCAATCCTTCTATAACAATTGTACAAAACACGCCTAAACGAACCGGATTTGGTTTTAGTATTGCACTGGGAATACAGATAACTGATGTTTTGTATTATGGTGAACGTACAAGGGTTATTTTCTATTTACAAGAACATTCTTCTTTTATACATCCGCAATGGCGTCGCATTTGTAATTTATCTTAATTATAAAACTTCACAATAGGTACAGACCGTCGCATCAGACAGTTTTAATTGGAATGGCTGTAGCTTTAGATAATAATGGATCTCGAGGCACACAGCTGCAGCTATTTGAGAATTCATTTTCAGACTCTAATCTTAGTAACCTCGCCATGCCCATTATTTAAAAAAGTAATATCAGTATTACATAACAAACGCAAAAGTACAATTTATAGTTTAATATAATATATTAAGATATCCCAAATATAATGCAATAATATTTTTTTATTTTTTTAATAAGTAAATTAATAACATTATAGCACGCGTAATGTTTTTCTCTGTTTGACATTCATATTTGCATCATAAGGCTTGTAAGTAAAGATGAGTAAGATTATTATTCCTGTGCTTCCAATTATTCAGGAAAAGTGTTTTACCTGACAAAGGTTAATAAACCTAAGTAGCAGATTGTTATGACAAAGGATGTGCAGGACGTTCACATAAAATGATAACACACGCAGGATAATGCCGATTTATAATGCGCTTTGCAGACGACTAATCTAACTGTTAAGAATCTCATTTTCTCCTTTTCTACTCACATTGTATGTATTATTTTCTCGGAAAAAGGTTTGCTTAAGGGTTACTGACATTTTCTGGAAACTGCGCAAATTTTCGAATGATAAATAACATACACAGTGAACTAACTTTTTAACATTTAACACTGTCTTGTAGAATAATCTGCTACTTATAGATACGATTAGTTTGTTTGTTTTATATTTTAGATAGTATAATGAGGAGTTATACCGGTACGTATCGATAATAACTTTTTATCATTTTCCCGGAGTCTTATTATTATCATTATGTCAATGCATTTCTGTATACATAATATTTTATTCATGTCATTGAATACATAATACACTACCATTGTCATTTTTAAATATAAATAAATATATCTATACTTCGAAAAAAAAATGTAATGTTTCTCGGGAAAAAATTATCAATACAAGTATTGTTTTTTGCATTTATAAGATTTTCAATGTAAAACTTTGAAAGAAGATACATGAGGTTTTAAGTCCTATTCGCAAGCAATAAACACTTAACGTTGAATACGTTTGTATAAAATAAGGATCATTTATATTTAACGAAGGTTGGTTAATATCAAATAAGACTGTGCTCATTTTTTTTACTTTTTACAAAACACAGGGATACACGTATTACGAACCTGAATTTTAATTAGTTTGTAGCAGACCTTCAAATATAAGACAAATGGTTAGGATATGGCAGCCATTGCAACATGGCCATGTTGCCATTATCATCCCCATCATATTCTTTAACGTGACGACATCATTGAAGCAGTTAGCACATACTTATCATATTATATAAAATAAGACAAAACCGTAATCAGTTCTACATATTTGCTACATACATTTGGAACACATACATTAAATGCTTTGTAAGTTTAATTCTGAATACTATCTAATGTCACGTTATTTCATTTGTCTTGAAAGTGGCAGTTTCACAAAATATTGAACTGGGCGATACTGCCTGACTATGGTAATTAAAATGATGTTATTCCTATAGTTTTTGTTATTAGCCAATCAAAGTTTTATTTTACAATAATATTGATTTTTGTTCCAATGTGATGCAAATCAAAGAGGTTTATACACAGTATCATTATTTATTGAATATCTCCGTATTAAGCAACTAAACCAGTATATTAGGTCAATGTTTTCGTTGTTTGTTTGACGTAAATACATAAAGTTATTAATTTGAAAATAATAAGTTTAATTCTTTAAATGTTGTATTTTGCTGCAATGCCTTATGAAAGCATGTAAGATTACTTATTTATACCCACTCATGGTTTCTGGCAGCACCAAAGCAGTTACTGTATATTCTTAATAATTAAAAAATATAAATTATTAAAAAAAACCCATAAAAATCCCATACCCAAAGGTTTAATCTATATGATTGTAACCTCGTGTTGTTTTGCGTGTTTCGTGCTGTTCAAAGTGTTTGTTTTTGTACGGGCCTATTCATCATGGTGCCCAACAAACTTGAGCCCATCTACATAGTTTGCAACAGTGTTTTATTGTACAGCCCTTCAAATATTATTGATTAACAGATAATTATCTTATTTCAGGCACCGCTCTTCTTTACGAATTTAATTGACATGTGCATCGTTAAATACCAATTATTTATGAATATATGAGACAATTTAAGCCTAACATTTTTCTTTCCGCGTGATCAATTAGAAAACGATTAGGTATCCCATATATCTCCAATGCTATACTGTATTTGCACATTTCTTACATAACGTGTGCGTTTGGAACTATTTGGATTTCTAATTCGCCATGTCTTGATACCATTTTTTGTACAAAACCACGGACAATATAGGATTACTTTTAGATATGGTCTTCCATCAGAATACAGTTAAACGATCATGTCGAAACAAAAACGGAACCCGTAAATGTGAGGCGGTTTTTTTAAAGCACAAACATGTTTTTAAATTAGGACGTATCATTTCCAAGGTTTTTGTGTAATATCTTGTGTAAGCCTCAACAAATGCAAGATAAGATGTTTATTTGCAAAACAATTTATATTCCAGCAAACGGTTACACTATTTGCATTTATCAATGCCGTTGACTTCACATCATTTATAGCAACAAATATCAGTGTACATACACCTGAATGGAAGAAATGTCCAACCCCTAAATCAGGATTAGCAGACAATGGTGAACAACATGCACTTGTAAAACCGTGAATGGAACAAATGCCGATGACTTTAACCAGGATTATCATGGCATGAGAAAGTCACAATGGCGAACTACATGTACTTGTTAAGATGAATCCGTGATGTATTTTACAGCAGTGTAATACTCTTAGTTTTCACTCATACATGGTAATCCGCTTAAAATAAAGTAAAAATCATGCATGGGGTGAAAAAGAGAACCTTTTAGTTAATACACAAAAACTGTCTTACAGGTTTACAGTAATACTGGGCTATGAAAGGAAATCCCCTGGAATGGGCACCATTAAAAGAAAAAATATAACATTCTTATTTTAAATAACGCAGAATTTGTTTGAATAGAATTAAAACAGATTAAAATTAGACGCGTGTGTAAAGCACAACGGTACATCCACCTTCCATAGATTGCGCGATTTGACGGCTATTGCTGCGTAGAAACAGAGACAGACTGACGAACAGACAGGTCGACAGGCGGACAATTGTAAACCTATAAAGTTGCCTCTTCTTACATTCCCACCACAGTGGTCGTGGCACGCGGCATAAAAACTGACATTTCGGGTCATTGTGTTATTTGTAGGAAGCGCACGCCTGGGCTACCCGAGTGCGCCTGGCTACGCACTTAATTTGAATAATACTAAATGTTACTTGTGCCGTGTGGAACGTTGCAAAATTCAAAAAATATTTTTATGTGATATAAATTTATACTTAAATTCAACAATTTTATATTTGATATTTTTATGCTCCCCGAAAAAAACCGGGGGAACATATAGTCGCCGCCTTGTCCGTCCGTCCGTCTGTCCGTCCGTACGTATCATTCGTGTCCGGCCCATAACATCGTTATTTAAAGTCGGATTTCAAAACTATTTTACAGAAATGACCACCATGTTGAGACGACGTGCCGCGCGCAACATTTGGATCCCTACCGTGAAGGTCAAGGTCAGAGCACGACCTTGCTGCAAAATCGTGTCCGGCGCATAACTTTCTTATTTGAAGTCGGATTTTGAAAATATTTTACAGATATGATCACCATATTGAGACAACGTGTCGCGCGCAACATTTGAGACGCTACCTTGAAGGTCAAGGTCACAGCATGACCTTGCAGCAAAATCCCGGCCGGCCAATAACTTTGTTATTTGAAGTCGGATTTCAAAAATATGTCACAGAAATGATCACCATATTGAGATGACATGTCGTGCGCAAAATTTGAGACGCTACCTTGAAGGTCAAGATCACAGCATGACCTTGCAGCAAAATCGTGTCCGGCTTATAACTTTGTTATTTGAAGTCGGATTTCGAAACTATTTCACAGAAATGATCACCATATTGAGACGACGTGTCGGGTGCATCAGTAAGGTCCCTACCTTAAATGGTCAAGGTCACAGCGCGACCTTGCAGCAAAATCGTGTCCGGCCAATAACTTTGTTATTTGAAGTCAGATTTTGAAAAAGTTTCACAGAAATGATCACCATATTAAGACGACGTGTCTCGTGCAACATTTGGCCTGCTACCTTAAAGGTCAAGGCCACAGCATGACCTAACAGCAAAATCGTGTCCTGCCCATTACTTTGGTATTTAAAATCGGATTTTACAATTTTTTACATAAATGATCATCATATTGAGACAACGTGTCGCTTTGGGTCGCTACCTTGAAGGTCAAGGTCACAGTATGACCTTGCAGCAAAATAGTTTCCGGCCCATAACTTTGTGATTTGAAGTCGATATTTACAACTATTTCACAGAAATGATCACAATATTGAGACAACGTGTCGCGTGCAACATCTGGGTTGATACCTTGAAGGCCAAGGTCACAGCATGACATTGCAGCAAAATCGTGTCTGACCCAAAACTTTGTTATTTGAAGTCTAATTTTACAACTACATTTGACAAACTACTTCTCTGTGTCTAATACCTATTCGGGGAGCATTACCCGGTTCCGACCGGCTCTTGTTATATTTATATTTAACATTTTTTATTTATGTTGAAAAAAATATTCAAAAGGTAAAAATCAGCATTTATATTGTATAACATTATTTATGTTCTTTATTTTTATTTGGCATATATTTATATGGTAAAAATAAATCGTATGTGGTATAAAACCCGCATTTGTTTTCGATAAAGTGAAACAAATCATGTTAAATATGACGTCATACGATACGGGGAGGGGCTACTAAAACACGGGACCTGGGATTTTTGCAACGTTCCACACGCCATAGTTTTAGAGCTATATTTTATATTGTATAACAATATTTCATCAAAATGTATTATGATATAAGTATAAGTATATGAAATACGCTTTATATATTACATAAAATCATATATTATATTATATAATACATAAAATATGTCACAAAACATAATATTATGAGTCATTTTTACTGTTTAATGTTTTTATTTATAATCAACATCCCAAAAAAGGTGTGGCATCAGCCACTTTTGTTTCCTAACCTTAAAAATGGTATATGGTAGAGAAATATTATTTCCATTCAAACGTTTATGGATGCCCAAACTACTTCCTAAATAAGGTCAAATGCGCTTGTAATTCGAAAACATACCACCAATAAAAGGGAAGGTTGTATAACAATACTACAAAAAGTATGCAAGTGCGGACTCTGGTAATTTGAATTGTATTCCATAGGTTTTTTAAGTGTAATTTTTTTACACGTAAAGCCGAATGTCACACTTCATCAATAAAAAATAATATCATTCCATTGTGTTTGTCTAAAACTAAGTGTTACAAATAAGACGCAGCATTGGAATTGGCTCTGAGATGAAGGTGATTTGAATTAAAACATGTAAAATATCACAAACATAATGTAACAGAACAAACATTCTTGTTTACAAAAGAAGTTTTGTGTGACTCTAACATGCTCTGAATATAAATTATAATACGTATGCATGTATACCAACATCGTTTTATTTACATTTATGACATCACTTTGTTGAAAGAACATACGTTTATAAATTTAAATAAGGGGTTTGTTCTTAAAAAGTATTTTCTATAAAAGCGTATGTTTATGAAAATTCAGACACTACTTTCAAACGCTGTAAACTATATATCCTGCAAATTCAATAATTATTCGATAATTTCCATAGAAGATATCGGCAATATTAGAAAGGGGGCGTTATAAATTTTCAGTAGTGTACCTTATATTCAGTGTATACTGGCATTTATTTATTACACATTGTTTGGAAACAAAAGTGTTATTGTTAATGGGTTTATAAAACTGGTTAGTGGTTAACCCTAAACATGTAGAAAGTATTTTGTCATTTGTTGCACTTAAAATTCTATTGAAAACAATTAAGTCAAACACAGATATGGGTTGATGGCTAATATATAATCTACATTTATAAAACATAATAACTAGCTACAATAAAATGGATATAAGTAACAGAATTTTAGAATAAAATGACGAGATGTATGTGCCTTTGTGAGGACAAATGTTCAGATTTGATTTATTAGATCAATTTAGATGCCAGTTGATATGAACACAACTGTCGTCAAATTATCATAAAAGAAAACACTAAAAACGAAACACGTGACTACGTACTTTTGTTTGCTTTATAACATTTGATATGCCGTGTAAGAAAATATATCGATCAATATGTACTAAAGTAATCCTTTTCGGTTATGCTTTTTTTCCAGTATCTAAAACTGTCTCGGAAATACTCTTTGTAAAAAGACTTATTCTTACATTAGCCCTGATGTATTTACATTTCATCAAATGAAGACATCAAAGTGTTAAAAATAATCATATTTGATATTTGGTATAGACAGGTCTGTAACAAATTGTTTTCTGAAAAACAACGAAATGAGCGTTAAAAGAATTGACCTATATTTTAAACCGTTTTGTCTACTTATGTAATAAAATGAAGACAATGAAATGCAGTAGTATGCTGTCTTACCTCAAATACGTTTTCTTCGTAAAAACTTGTTGTTGTGTTGAACAATCGGAATTCTGCTTTAAGATGTCGTCTTCAGTTGGAAATAGATTATGATATTTTAAATTTAAACAGATACAATGTACACCAAATTAAGTCAAAAAGGTTCATCGGGTTTATATAGAAATAGTAATGCTGCTGAAGTTTTAAGAAAAAAGGTGTACTTTAACTGATATTCTCTCGTTTACAGCAAAACCATATTGCCATTGCATCGGAAGAGTTCTTTGTCCTCGCGCAGACGTTATTTTATTCCAAAATAATTAATGAAGCAGACACATTGTGTCAAAGCTGCACGTGCAAGATTAAAATTCTGATTTAATATAAAGACTTGAATTAATGGGCAGAAATATGAAACATGTACGCAGTTCAATGACATGTGTTTGGTTAAATAACTCAGAATTCTTAGATTTAACAAACACAGTATTATAAACGCGAGTGCTAAGTACGCACCAACATTTAAATACATGTATGTCCATGTAGCTGTACTTCAGTAACTGCGATGCTAGAAGACAGGCAGTTGAAGATGTGAATATATGTTCTTTCCTTTCTTGCTCCTGCAACGCGTAATAAGGAACTAGTAAGTGCATGGGTGGCATGTATTTCTGGCACTTACTTTAGCTTGTGACAATGCGAATGAAGTATAAAAAAAGAAATATTAGTCAGACCCTATACATACCGGCGACAAACTATCTAGTAATTAACTCCTTTGACAAATTGAAAACTAGTTACAGGTATGTGGATCGACGATCCTAAGTTGAATATTATTAAAACCCACAGTAACATACAATCCATTATCCTAGAGGACTGGAATAAATCACAATAATGTAGTGCGGAACGTCAAATTTAAATTAAAGCCCTAAAAGCACGGAGATGTTGGATACGCGGATGGATTTGGTATTTTTCCACACTTAAGACACTAAGGTGAATGACTTTTTTAGATTAAAGTCTCAGGGGTACTTAATTTTTACAAGTATATAATCGTATCATACATTCACAAATGCGTTGCATTTACTTTGAGTATAGCCTGTACAGAATTAGTCTATGAAAAAGGGAAGGTCCCTAGAAAGACAATTGCCTGTGCCTCAGACATTTTAAATTGCAGTGGCTACAGCTTTGATTAATGATATATTTCTAGGTACACATCTGCTGCTTTTTTAGAACATCTATTAAGATTCCAATTTAAATTACTTTAATCAATCACATTTTATTTAGCGAATAAAAGCAAGTGATGTCTGTTGTAATTTGAGATTGCTATTTAAGAGTCCTAGTATTAAAGTTGCAATTGATTACTAATTTATTAATAATAAGTTACTTTAAATGTTTTTGTATGAAATGTGGAAAATTAGACAGCAGCGTTGCGTTTTTCGGCATTTAAGTAGCTTATGTAATAATTGGCATGTAAGGCAAGTGACATTTCAAGTAGCAACCATTCTCTTAACATGAAGTTGTTATCATAAAAACCTGTTGTACTGGCACGCAAGCAATTAGTCTTATGTGTAGCAATCAACTAGTAGTAAAGGTCCAATTGATTACGAATTTATTAATAATTAGTTACTTAAAAATGTTTTTGTATGAATTGTGGAAAATTAGCCAGAAGCATTGCGCTGTTTGGCATTTGAGTAGCTTATGTAATAATTGGCATGTAAGGCAAAATATATTTCAAGTAGCAATCACTCTCTTAAAATGAAGTTGTTATCATAGAAAACCTGTTGTACTGGCACGCATGGCCATCTTGCCATTATCATCCCCCATCACATTCATAACGTGTCGACATCATTGAAGCAGTTAGCACATGCTTATCATATTATATAAAATAAGACAAAACCGTAATCAGTTCTAAATATTTACTACATACATTTGGAACACATACATTAAATGCTTTGTAAGTTTAATTCTGAATACTATCTAATGTCACGTTATTTAGTTTGTCATGCAAGTGGCATTTTCACAAAATATTGAACTGGGCGATACTGCCTGACTACGGTAATAAAAAATGATGTTATTTCTAGAGTTTTTGTCATTAGCCAATCAAAGTTTTATTTTAAAATTATATTGATTTTTGTTCCAATGTGATGCAAATCAAAGAGGTTTATACAAAGTATCATTATTTATTGAACATCTCCGTATTAATCAACTAAACCAGTACTCATGGCTGCTGAGCTTTCTTCTCAATTCTGATACCCTTATTTCATCATGCATTTGATTGGCAGAACTTGTACTCTTTTATAATTTCATTTAAATCATTTTATTTATTTTCCAAATAAAGATCTCACACATATTAGTAGTTTACTTACTTGTATTTACTTCTACAAATGTATGTCAATAAAATTGTGCACGTTACCATGTAATTGTGAATGTGTATTATTTGAAATAAATATTGTTTAAGGTAAACCAGTATGTTACGTCAATGTTACGGTTGATTGTTTGACGTACATCCATAAAGTTATTCATATGAAAATAATACGTTTAATTGTTATTTTTGAAATGTTGATTTCTACCGCAAAGCCTTATGAATTCATTTAAGATTACTCTTTTATACTCACTAATGGTTTTGGCCGCTCCAAAGCGGTTACTCAACATTCTTGTTGAGATCATTTTAATAATTAAAAAAGATTAATAATAAAACAACCATAAAAATCACTAACCCAAAAGTTTAATCTATACGTCTGTAACGTCTGGTGGTTTTGTGTGTTCTGTGCTGTTCTTAGTTATACTATTTGTTTTTGTACGGGCCATTTTGTCATGGTGCCCAACAAACTTGACCCTATCTACACAGTTTGCAACAGTGTTTCCTTGTACAGCTCTTTAAATTTTATTGATTTACAGATATCTTATCTTCAGCTACCG
>Ga0224511_10003756_pt1 | contig 11128 bp, 4 predicted proteins | sample SF_May12_sed_USG_2_FD_169988 | JGI IMG/M metagenome (GOLD analysis project Ga0224511, IMG submission 169988) | Sediment microbial communities from San Francisco Bay, California, United States - SF_May12_sed_USGS_8_1 | ecosystem: Environmental > Aquatic > Marine > Sediment | place: USA...
GCAAGGTAATCATATACATGTGTCTTGTTTAACATATCAGTTGTTTTTAGTTAATGTAGTTAATACACTTTCTTAAAATACAAAGAAAATGTACATTTTGTTATCAAAATTAACAATAAAATATGATATAGATTATTGCCGCCTCGATTTTGTTTTAATTTGTTTTATATTAACCTACTTCCATACTTTTTATGCTTGTAAGGGGGCATTGTTCTACAACAAAAACGCATTTATTTACTCGTCTTTAAGACTTCCTATTGTTGGCGAACTTATTGGTTCAGTGGCACCACATTCTAATGCGAATCACCGATTAAGTCAGTAAAGTGTAGGTATTTGATTTTTGTTCACATTACTATAAAAGTTTTCTTGAGCCTATTGATACATGTTTGCGCTATTCATGTTGGGTAGTCATGTTTGTTTTTGAAATCTCAGAAAAAGGAAGTCCTCACTGTCACACCTTTACACAAATGTAATGTGCCTATCAAACTGATACTGCATAATCTCAACAAGAACGTTGATTGAGTGATTTTACCCAAAAGCAGTGGAAAATAAAGGGCACAGTAAGACCAAATAGGCAAATCACATAACTTAAAGAAAAATATTTAGTTTTTATGTGGTCTTAATGTAAGACCTTTGTAATGGACTATGAAGCATACACATTTGTAATTTTTATAAAAAATAAACAACATTTTTTAAATTAAAATGTGATATATATTATGCTTTCATTTTTCAACCGTAGGAAAATCTTTTTAAAATGCAAGTTACCTTTATTTGCTTAAATTTAATTAAAGGGAAGTAATTTTACACCTTATTACCTCCCTTAAATATGATAAAAATGAAAATTTTCAATATTGTTTATAAAATAAAAAAAAACCAAAAACTGAGAAAAGTTGTGCGGTGGATCGTCTTAAAATGGCATATATTTAAATAAAAAAATGTTTATAAAATCTCTTCCTAGCTGCAAATATGTGAATCCATTACTACGGTCTTACCTTAAATAAAGGTTATATGATATGATTATATTATATATAGTTTGATGATACAATCTGAGCAATCGGGAAAGCCGCCAGTAAACATAGACTGCACGGAGAATATAGCAGCCTCAGATTTTCGAAGCTGTCCAATAACGTTTATGACAGATGCAACACCACTGACGCCCCTAGCACATGAGCAGAACTTTTATTTGAATTGTAGACAACATAAATCCATGATCCTAGAGAAACCGAAAACAACTACACAATAATGTAGTACTGTGCGACATTTTACAGCCGCCAAAGAAGCACTAAACACAAGCGGTAGTTAGTTTAAATAATCTGAGAGAAAGTAAAGCCCTCATGAGCATAGCCTACTGTTGGAAAATAGCAGCCTTGGTTTTATTGAAGTTGTTGATCATTGGTAATGAAAGATGCCACACCAACCCATACTTATTGGTACTGTCCTTCACAAATGCTAATAGAAACTAAACTTTGATTTATTTAACCGGCATTGCCCCTGATGTCTGACAACATATCAATGCATCAAACACCTGCAGGTGTTATAGAAACCTGGAGACGTCAAATTAAAGGCATGTCTTCTGTGTTGTTTTCCCAAGATCGTGCTTCACAGACAGATGTATGTCAATTATTGCCTTGTGTTGGCAGATCTAAATGAAGGACAACTGTTTGCTCTGCATATTGCAGAAAATGGTCATACTTGTACAAAATAAAATGTAGAGTTCAAAGAAAAATGGTTTAATGACCCGTACGAGCAAACGCATAAAATAATTATTACATTGCTGAAAGACCAAACTAAAAAAGAAACAATATCGGAAACAAAACAGTTGATACATTACCTGTGCTAATTACAGTTTTGTTAGGGATACAAATTGTGTTTTTACAAATCGAATGTAACTAGCCGTGATCAAAGCATTCCGATTGATGAAGAACATATTTTTGATATACATACAACATTGTTTAATCGTTTATCTACAGCAAACATAACTTATTGTTACATCAGGGAGGCACCGATATCAGCAACATTACGCAGCTTTGTGGGATAATATAATAATCAATAGGAATTGGCATCAAAGCTGACATGTGTTCGCATTAAGTTAAGGAAAAAATCCAAAACCCTTTTCAAACGTTTTGTCATATGACGATTTAGACAATTTCCACCAAAATGATTCGTGAGCCTTCTTTCCAGCGTTGCCTACAGCACATAGACCTTGCCTCGAGAGATGTCTAATTTATTGCATATTTGAAAAAGTGCGCTTTTGTTCATTAAACTACATGTTGACTAGACCTGTTCTGTTTCAAACTAAACTTGTGATTTAACGTCATTAATTAAAACACTGATGTATTATTTATCAACCAATTTCTGTAATAACATAAAAGTACCTGCATGAATGTAAATGAATGTAGAAGAAACTGATACATTGCTCCGGAGTAATTGACAAACTCCAGGATAAAGCATCTGATTAGGGCATACATCTGTCACCATGAGTTGTATATTTTGCTCGTTATTTCACAGCTCCTTATCAAGGAAATTCCTCAAACTCGCCTTTTTATGCCTTAAGATTTTCCCCACGTTTTTACATGTTTTTGTTATTCTTTATTTTTTATAAACCATTCTTATTTGTTTTGTTTTACATACCACTTTTAATGTAAATGTAGCTGAAGTACTTTGTAATGTGTAATAATAACTGTTTAATATAAATGTTGCTATAAATAATTCATACTAGATACTTGCTTATTTTTTTTGTCAATCAATTAACAAATAAACAAATTCGCAGATCGTACATTTTGCGATATTGTGAAAACATTCCGACTGAATGCAACACATATTTCCGATATACAAATAATACTGTTAAATCAATTATCTACACCAAACACAGGCAAATATAACATACGGGAACATAGGTAATTCTGCATCAATATATTGATTTGCGGTATGATATAACAATATTTTGTATTCGAAACGGATCGCACACATGTGTTCCTCTTAATGTCGGTTGGAATATGACCTTGAACTGTACGGCGCTTCACCCCTTTTACTAACTCAGGTAGGGCAATTTTCAGTTACTGGCACGAGTATGCACACATTGTGTTACTCACGCTCATAACAACATATATAAATGGTATTTTTTTTATATTTTAATTTTATTTTGTAAAATGGCGTTTGAGAAATAATGTGCATAATGTGTACGTATATGCGCCCGTGCGTGCGTGCTTCCGTTGTTGTTGTTTTTGCGTTACATGTATGTTCATTCAATATAATTATATCCATGCAATAATGTATTGTATTGACAGTGCACAATGTGCGAAATACTTTTATTTGTCATCACTAAAGTACAGTACTAAACATAGTAACTTAACTTATACACATTAATAAAGTGCACAGTTTCTTTTTTTGTTAAATATTTAAATTAGTTTTCTTTTCTGCTTAACTGTGTATAAAATATTACTTCGCTGAGAAGTAAAATAATTATTGTGTTAATGCATACAACCAAACCAGTTTGAAGTTAGTCAAACAAGTTCAAAGCAAGTAGTTTTTATTTTACTTAAAATACTTAACGTTGATATTTGAACTGATAGCAATATAATGGAATCGGATGTCCTCCTTTAGCTGCATTCAGTTCTACTTTAAACTCGCTCTGTTACATTTAACCATAAAACGAACTGCAAAGTATTTTCTATAGTTTCCAATCAGATATAATCCATTTTCGGAGATCTAGATCTACAACATCGTCAATGGGTTTAGCGGTATTTATTAGAAATGCTATTCTATGAACGAGGCATTTACATTTTAAGTCCCAAGTGTACGCCTAAATAATTTCAATTCCTATGTAGAAGTAAGATTGTGACGCTTAATGCTGATGACATTTTATCATGTTTGCAAATGATTGATCTTAACGATTGTAAATAAATCAGTTATGGCATTCGATTCCATAATGACTTTTTTCATATATTTTTATATGTTTGAGGTAAAAAGATTAATTGCTGATTTTTACACGGGACATTTTGTCATGGCACCCTTAAACTTGACCCTTTGTGTGTAACATTTTTTCTTTGATCATCTCTTCAATTTATAATTAATTCCTAATCATGTTTATTGCAAAAGCGTTTTTTTAATGAACTTGCTTGTAGGTTTAAAATGAAAAAAACCTGCTAAGTGTCACGCATTTTATTACTACAGATCAAAGAGCTCGAGATTGATTTAATTGAATTATTGACAAGTCATTTAGTGCCTCATTAGACGCATTTTCTTCTCAAAGCACCTTGGATTTAAATCACGCCATGTTTTGTTATTCATGACATTCACCTTTCACCATCTGTGATTAATCACGTACCTTCTATATTTGATTTGTCTACAACATAAGTTTAATCAGTATAAAAATCAATAAATATGATCAGGATATTCATATACTTGGACAAATTGCTAAAACGCCACTCTTGAACTACAATAACGTTTGACATGGTCAACATATTAATTTGAAAATTTCAGCAAAAGTGTTTTACACTGCACTATCGATAAATGGAATGGAAACATTTGATTAAATTCGCAGGACTTGACGCGATTGTAACAAAAGGTCGCCAACCAGCGAATTGGGCATTGTCAAATACACTCGACACTTTTACAGAATAGTCTACCCTGTTCGATTTCACCATGAAACAAAAAATATTGTCAGAAAAATAAGACCAAGATAGGAGTGGCGCTTTCGGTATAATTTGCGCCGGTACGCATATACAAAAGATACATGCTATTTTCGTATTTTTATCAATTTATAATTGTTTGTCATTTATTCACACAGACAGGTATAGACGGATAATTACATCGCTTATATTTTTCTCTTGCAGAAGGAATGGTTGTTTCACAAACATTACACTTCTTTCTAACAACAGTGGTACTATAATCTTGCAACCGGAAGCATTGCCGACCTCGCTCGACGTCCGAAAGAGCGAGTCATTACAGCACGCACACCAAGACACTCATATAAGACTTTCGTACATCTGACGGAGCTTGTGACTGCGAGAAGTTCGTCTCAAACTATGTTTTGGATTCATGGACGTCACATTTCCTCCTCCTCGACCCAAATAATCAGTTTATGCATGTCTGGGATGAGGTAGACCGAAGAAATGGACAACAACGTGATCTTGCTTATGGAGACCGTCCGAATTGATTGCTGAAATTAACCAAAGTACAACCGGAGTATGCTTCATGATGAAGTCATCAATGAGGAACAATGTTAAGCGGTCACTCAAGTCAAACATGGACGAACCTTCTGAAACACCTTGCACTAAAACGTAAACTTTGTTGTTTTGTGAAAATGAATGTTTTGCACCTAGATGACAGAAAATGAACATTTTTATCGAATTTTTAATGCAGCCTTTTCCTATGGCGTTGACTTGTCAACGATGTACATCAAGCTTTGAGCACACTGTTCAGCACCTTTTGGCATCCAGTTTATCACCATTAATGCAGCCTTCCTCAATGCCGCTACTAAATGAGGAACAATGTGGTTGATTAGGTGTGTTTATTTCTGAGCCTGACACACTTTCACTTCTTTGGTTCTGTCAATATTCTCTATCATGCTCCTTAATGCTTCTTTTTTTCTTGTCTGGGCCTGCATTCAGCTTGCTTTTCTCTCCAATATAATCTTAATTGTTCTCTTTCACTTCTAGTTATTACTTTTACAATTTGCTTTGGTTTAAGTCCTCTTTCTCTTAAACGTTCTTTATAACGGCGATGTCGCTCTCTGCTTTTTTCTCTGTCATTTTGCGTCTGTTCTTCTATTCCGGTTTACCTTTCCCAACAGTTTTACCCCTTTCTCTTAATAACTTTCAAAACTAATATTTGCTGCTACAACCGGATTAAGATATCAGCACAAACCACAACTACATAAGTTAGACGTAACAAGGACAGATACAAGGTTGTGAGGATAGTAACATGGACACGATGCTATGGGTCAAGTTACATCTAAACCATGTATATAGTATCTTAATATGTTCCACGTGACACAATGTCAAACAACTTCCAACTTAAATGAAAAATGGCATAATAAACAATACACTTGATGTATAAATTTAAAATAACTTATGTATGTCTAAAAAGGACATGATTGTTATTAAGATGTAACTTTAAAATAAAAGTTAACGTCTACATACATCATTGGTAGGTTGTTTATTCGTACCAGTTGATCACATGCAAATATTACTTAATGTTTAATTTTAGATACAAATTGCAACAAGCTAGACACTTAATTAAATGTGAGTTACATAGCTGTGAAATCCACTTAATAATACTTCACATGTAAAGATGTATGGACATCATCTAATACGTTTTAGTAGCATGGACACTAAATATGTGGTCAATTTACATCATAACCACTTATTTTGTAATTGTTTAGTTCTTTTAATGAAATAAATTTTTCCTTACTAGGCCCGTTTTATTAGTGCATTTGTACATGAAACCAAAACGGTGCGTTGTGAATAGATTCTATAATTTATAGTCTACAGTTGATCTCTAAGAATGAAAACATTACATATGCTTGCTTTTGTTTGTGGGGGGGAACATAATTTTTATTTCTGTCATTTTTTTTTGTATTTTAAATCGAAATTTTGTCCTGCCTTTTCCCACAGAAACCACATTTCCGATGTAGCTAAACATTTATATTAGATACAACATACATGTAGTGTTTGTAAAACATGTTTTTGTTTTCCCTTTTAAGAACTATTCATATGTTATCTAATATTTTATTGTCTTGTTGTAGTTTAAGTTTACAATGATGTATATCCTTAATTGGTATGATTGGAATGTGGATCTTATCTTCATTAAGGGCTAACAAACTGGCTAGGTTTCTGGATTAGTGTTTCCGAAGAGACATGCCGAAGAACGATTGGTTATATTTGTTAACGTATCTGACTGTGATTTTCTCTTAACCGACGATAAACTAATTTGTTAAGGGACACGACATTCTCATGTGCAATCTCAGAGTTACAACTCGATGGATATTATATTAGTTCTTTGTTTTCTATGACTATCAATTGTACTTAAAGCGTATTGAATAAAATAAATACAAAGCATTGATGCTGTGTCAAAATGGTGTTTTATTTTGTAAAAAAAGTATTGTGCGAAACGTTGGGTTTACATATATTTAATATGTCTGTCAAACTGGCATTGCATTATCTCATTTGGAGCGTTGATTCAGTGATTTACCAAAATCAGAGGGAGATTCAGGTCAAAAACAAATTAGAAAAATCGTATTTCTTAAAAACACATTAGACGCAAAGTCTTTCATGCATTTTCATCAGCAACATTACAAAATAAATAGTTATAAGGCTTTCTGCAAAACTTTTGCACTATTAGTCAAATATGCCATTTTAGTAGAAACAATCATTATTGTATCATTAAACTTTCATATAAAAAGCTAACAACCATCTTTGACACAAAGCATGTTGTAAATTCAAACGATGAAATAACCCAGACTTCTGATTTTGTTCTTTGGGCCCTTTACAAATGCTTCAACAAATACAGATTGACGGGCGTTCACCAGATGTTTGACAGCATGTTAATGAATCCCACACCTGTAGGTGTGATAAAAACAATTATCCATCAAATTAAAGGCATACGTTCTAGAATCTCTCATTATCACAAAATCGTGCTTTATATATGCATTTCATACATTTGAGTTATTCTGATATAAGGAATATTGCCGTTGAAAAATAAGTGCAATAACTTGGAAGACCTCTGGAAGTAGAATGTGAGCAAATTGAATATGTGTATTAAAGCCCATCTGCAACTGCATCATGTAGCAATGAAGTAATTTAAACATAAACTGATTCATGCGAGGAAGCAGGCGATTGCCTTGTTACGTGGCTGTTATGTTTCATTTTTTATGAACAAAGACAACACTTAACTGTTCAGCAGTACCAGAAGGGCACCGCTTGATACTTTAAGTTTGAACAGTTTGAACATGGACGATCAGCACTGCATCATGTAATATGCTAGTAATATTACGTATCGCTTACTGCATCAGTGTGTTATTTCTCAATTGGGTATTTTTGTTTTAGAAACTTCTTCTATCACATATCTTGTCATTGCTAGCGAAGGTGGGGTGTAATTAAACCCATAAAACCACGAGATGCATTGTTTTAACAGTTTTTAAACACCAATAAAGTGTTTACGATTGTTTATATAATATTACACATACAGTGATTGTCATTATAATTATTCTTATTAATTGTTATATGAAAATGACTTTTACATACACTAAATTTATCGTAACCTATAAAGAGTTCACCCTAAAATGGCGTCTTGACGGACATGGATTGTCGGGACACTCCTTGGTATAAACCTTGTAATCCAGCCTATGTACACATATATCAATATGATCCTATTAAATAAATGCTCAGTAATATTTTAATGGAGTAGTATGTATGTTTGTTATGTTATAAGAAGATATTTCATGGGCCAAGGAGGTGGCGGTCAATCGATAGGTTAACTGAGACGGAACGAACATCTATAAAGAAGATCGAAGCTGTTTGAGAAACATTATAATGGCAATAAAGGATATATTCCTGAAAGACAATCCGTAATAAACCGATATTACAATCACAAAAGTTTGATATTGCATATGGCATTTGCTATTTATTAATAAAAAATGCTTGTAATGCGAAATCTTCACGATATGAACAAAACATTCCTATAGATGAAAAATCTATTTTTACTTACAACGCCAATAAAAAAGATATAACCTCAGGCTCGCATAGATTTGGTGCAACATGAAATAGCTTGTCGTAAAAAAACAAGTATGTGAAAATAGTATCAAAGCCGGCTTCCTACGTTATAATTAAAGTGAAATATTTTAAGAACGAACAACAATATCGTACAGGGAAACAGTTGCCAATTTATAACCATCAAAGATAGTGTGTTGCGTTAATAGTATACGTATTATTTAAACTTTAACAAATGTAAAATTATTGATCATGTTTTACGTAAGTTTGTAATGAATATAAGGACGCTATCAGTTTCCGTTTAATACATAACAAAATAAAATACTTACTGTTTAAGCGTTGTTAGGGTCATATGAAATTTTTGTGGCTTTAAATTAATAAAACAACTCACTGACAGATCTGTTTCTTGCCATGTCTCTCATAATCAACATCTGCTCAGGTTCTCATTTAGAAAGACGTGCACGGTGGCACGAATTGTATACATCAACATCAAGGTCGAAGACCTTAAGTTTGGTGTAATTAAACTATTGACAACTTGTTTTTCGATCATTCAATTCCTCAATGGAGACGTCAGTCACTGTTCTTTACAAATTCACGTGTTTTTGTGGCAAACATTCTTCTTTTCTTTCCAAGCACGTACGCATATGATAAAATCAATATTAAGTATCGGATATTACCCAAACATTTACACAATTTAAATATGACTGTGTGCTTCGATCCAGAAGTTTAACAATAAGATCTGTAACTTCATAATACATCAAATGTTAAAAGCAAGATAATCATATACGTGTGTCTTGTCACATATCTCCTTTTTCATAGTTAATGTAGTTAATACACTATCTAAAATACAAATACAATATGTTTTTTAAATCAAAATAAACAATAACATATATTCTGCATACTAGATTATTGCTGCTTTGATTTTGTTTTAATTTGGTTTATATCGACCTCTTTCAGTACTGTTCATGCTAGAAAGGGGAGTTGTTCTACGACAAAAACGCAATAATTTACTCGTTATTAAGATCTAATCGTTGGCGAACTTATTTGTTCAGTTGAACCACATTCTAATACAAAATCCCCGATTAAGTCAGTAAGGTGATGGTATTTGATTTTTGTTCATAATACTTTTAAAGGTTTCTTTAGCTTATTGAAAAAAACGTTTGCGCTTTTCATGTTAGGTAGTCATGTTTGTTTTTGAAAAAAAGGTAGACCGTGTTCTAACACGTTTACACGAATGTATTGTGCATATTAAACTGACGTTGCATTATCTCAGCAGGAACGTTGATTGAACGATTTTAGCCAAAATCATTATAAAAAATGTAGGGCAAAGTAAGGCCATGAAAATGAATTACATAACTTAAAAACTACATCTTGTTTTGAAGATTTCTTAAATAAAAGGAAAGCTGTCATTTGATATGATGTAGAAATACGGGTCGTATGATTATGTTATCAAAAGTTTGCCTGACGTGTTTACTTTCTGAACACTATTATTTCTTACAAATCAGTACTATTGAACGATATTATATGGTTCAAAGAACAGTATAGTTTACAGTTTATAGTTTATAGTTTTTGAGAAAGTGTGAGGTTTGCTATAGCTTAAAACTGGTTTAAACCCCCAATGAAAGTCATTGACCGTACCAAGGCGGTAACTCAACATTTCTTGGAGAATTCCTTTAAGAAATTATCAATAAAAAGTAAACAAAAACAGAAAAATCCGAAAAACACAAAAATATATGTTTTCTAAATGTCTGTTGCGTCATGATGTTGTAAGAGTTTTTGTGTCGTCCCTTGTGCTAGATTTTGTACGGGCCATTTTGTCATGGTGCCCTTAAACATGACATATCTACATTGTTTGCAACATTCTTTGTTTGAACATCTCTTCAATTTATATAACAAACACAGTGGCAAGGTTCACAAAGGAATTAGACAAAACAAATCTCTTTGTTAAGTTAAACAATGCACAGTTTAAGTTTTTAATAGGAGTGTGAAGAAAATGACTCTTGAAAATGACATGTATGGTACATGTAGGACAGTTTCATGGAATGTAATTATTCTTAACAATATAAATCACAATATAGTAAATAGTAAACAGTTTACAATGTTAGATTTGAGCATCTTGGATTCGACTAGAAATTGCAAAGTAAAATATGACTAGACAATAAAATGTTTGACTAGACAGTGGAAGTTTGAACGTTTAAAACATTGTTTCAATACTCTAACTTTTGACCATCTTTAACCACTGTAAATGAAGAATAGTCCACTTAAAGGTCCATTTCAACAGGCATTTTACTCAACAACGCCCACAGAGAATATATCTCTTGAACGTATACGAAAAACTCGTCAAATACAAAAAATAAAGACAACGTGGTGACTTCTCCTGATTACAAAATTAATGTCAAGGTCGTATCGCGATATAT
>Ga0224511_10003757_pt1 | contig 11126 bp, 5 predicted proteins | sample SF_May12_sed_USG_2_FD_169988 | JGI IMG/M metagenome (GOLD analysis project Ga0224511, IMG submission 169988) | Sediment microbial communities from San Francisco Bay, California, United States - SF_May12_sed_USGS_8_1 | ecosystem: Environmental > Aquatic > Marine > Sediment | place: USA...
AACAAGCTGAAATGCATTAATTTTACTAAGGATAAGACCAAGGATAAATCCCCTTCCTTTGTTAATTACATCATAAGGGTTTTGTAAGCAATGTATACAAATAAGTTAAGGGTGATTTTCTCAGAGCCAAGCTCAGATGCGAATACATTCCGCTAAATATAGCATGTCATCATCATAATCGGAACAACTCGGCTAGGAAATGTTCGGTAGTTTACGTAATAATATCGGAACCGCCCGAAACTCGAATGGTTCCCATCTCCATTCGCATGCATAAAAAGAAAGCAGGGAAACTTCAAACCGGAAATACCTTTCCAAAACAATACTGGCTTGCCGTGAACGGCATGACAAAAAGTATTTTAATGATAATGATTTTCTGTGAAATATTGCTGTTTAATTGTTTGTTTTAATTTTTGGAATTTAAATCCACCAAGACTGGGATAGGAACTTTAAAGAGCAGACACAAAATGCAGTCATTCAATATTTAACCTTGAACTATAACCTTGACCTTAAACTGACATTGGTCAATCATATGCACTGAGCATTGACTCATCATACTTGGCATTTGTGCAGTTATTTGTAAATCCCACCAGAGGTTTAAAAGTTATAGAGCGAACACGATAATGTGTTTTTCTTTAAAGATGCTAGGTCTGTATTTTTGTACCCTTACAATCGGTCACAAATCTTGCAATATGTTAAGTATACTGAATAAATTAACAGTGCGAAAGGAATTGCAAACTTTTATGACAAATAATGTGTTTTTGGACAAAAACAAAACAAAACAACAAAACAAAACATCAAACATAAAAACGCTTGCCGTAGCCGGGGATTGAACCCGGACTTCTCGCACCCGAAGCGGATGCGTTACCACTGCACCACCGAGTTAACTTAGAGGATCGATTGTAGTCAAGCTATTTAACTATTTCGACGCAATGGGTCAAAACGTAAATAAACAAAGCCGAATTTGCGGGTTAGACATTTTCAACAAATACATTTTTTCCGTCACATTTTTACATGCATTAATAACTATATTTGGCAGTTTCTCATATTTACGGGAGTAGGTTTCGCTGCTTTAATATTGTTAAAACGTAAGATGTAAACATTTCTGACCTAAAAGATACAGGCATAGCATCTTTAAACTATTACATTGACCTAAAAGTGACCTTGGTCAAACATGCGCTTTGCACATCGTATCATGGTACTGTACATTTGTGCCAAGTCATTTCAAAATGTCACTAACTCTCCATGAGTTATAGAGCGGACACCATATAGAGTCATACAATGTTAAACCTTGAACTATGACATTGACCTTGAACTGACCATGGTTAAGCATATGCACTGCACATCGACTGATTATTAGTAAATCCTACCAGGGGTTCAAAAGATATAGAGCGGGCACGAACGTGTGGCGGACAGACATACAGACGGGCTCGGGCAGGCAGGCAGGCAGGCAGGCAGGCAGACAGGCAGGCAGGCAGGCAGACAAACAACGAAGATAAAAACAATGTGACTCCCCATTTTATATGAGGAGACATAACTATTTCTAATTACTTGATTTAGGTGTTCACACGTCACCATATGATTGGGTGAATATTGTTCTAATACAGAAAAATTACGGTAAACGTCAGTATCGAAGCTTCTGATCGTGATAAAGGTCATCAGTTTCGTTATAAAGATGATTTGACCAATTATGTTTAGATATTAGCGTGCTAACCAGTAATATATACATACTGCATTACCTTCGTAATACCATCAGTGCTTTATAAGCGGAATAAACTATTTAAGTAATTACCCGGTAGTGCATGATGAATAAGTATCAGTTTCGACCGAAAAAAAAAAAAATTGCTCTCAAATTTTGCGATCTTGTCAACGTAAAATCAAAATGTCGAACAGTTCTCAAACACATAGTTATGCGTTTTAACCTTCATACAGGTAACTATTTTTTTTGCTAAGTTTACTGTAATATAAACAAAAATAAAACTACAATATTTGTTACTAATCTCAAATGTATTTCGTTAATCTAGTTAAAGCAGCGATTTTGATGACTATTCAAAGCCATTTGTAAAGTTCTATGGAATCTTTTATCGTGAAGAAGAGAAACAGCAATCTAAATAATCAAAAACAGGTATCAGTTTAATAAATATAATGTCATATAAATAAGTGTTTTACCCCATTTCATTGACAGTACATAAATAATACACGACATGGTTAAGTTTCACCTGTTCGACAAGGCTTTTGATGTTTTCGTTTCGCAGGATTAACTTGAGCTATATTCAACACTAACCTAGCATTGTCTATATGAGGGTGAAACTCCCGTCCCCTTTTGGTACGCATTATCCAGGTTTTTAGATGGTACGCAGTACGCAAAGGATCGGTATACACCACGCAAAAATCCTGTTATATCGTACGCAGACATCAAATCTTACATTTAAAATTTGCATTTTTAATCAGAAAACAATCGCGACACATACTGTCAAATAACTAAACATATTTTGGGACATTTTATCATTTTAAAGACAAATTGATACGCAAAAAAGGTTGTGTTTGTTGTTAAACGGTACGCATTACACAAGGTCAACATTTGGCCGTACGCAGTACGCAGGCTTAAAATTTAGCAGTTCGAGATACGCAAGGGGGAGGGAGGTCACCCTCCTATAAGCTAGAAAGTTTCCAGCATGCGTGTAAAGACTTGATACTGGTGTCCGGCCAGGTAGTGCTCGTAGGTCAACTAACTATAGAAGTGTGACCTTATTGTACGGTAAAACTAAAAGGCGTACAACAAAGCGAACAAAACAAAGTGAATAGTTGAATCTATCACAAGGTTTAGTCCGCACAGTTTGTTTTTCTAAAATGTAAATGTTGCGTAATAATGCAAAGGCTAATGTGCGTCTTTAACCATTGAACAAGCTGAATTCAGATAAAAATCTATATCGTTTGATACACACCTGTTTGTCCCAGACTTCACATAGACTTTCGTTTGCCATCTCACACCAATGTATAACTTGATTTCTGACATTTTGAGGTATTCATTTTGATTTGGAGAAATAAATATAGGAGTGTCGGAATTTCTTGTGACATGGACTACAAACTGAAATTAACAAAGGACATGTTTGAGTGATCACATAATGTGAAAATAATACTAAAATATAATATATACGTAATAGTTAACTTGGTCTTAACTACCAACAATGCCATTAAGCGGATAGACGCGGGTGTAGTTTTTGACAAAATTGAAACAAGTCCAAATTTCATATGTAGCAAGGGCTATCGAAAACTCATTGGTGGAGGTTCGCACCGAGGTCATGTGTTCGGTGCATATCGACAATGACCCATCGTGCTGACAAATTCCTTTGTGTGTACTACACGAAGGCTATATAACATTTGCATGTTACTTGACGAAGTCAATTTAGCCTGAGAATAGAGCTGAAGCTTTGGTATGTTAATATATATACCTGTATACTTGATGCACTAAACGATTCCGTCATTTTCGCACGAAATATTGTCCCATCGAGAAAACTATATTTATTTTTATCTCGAATAGTAACAGCATATGCCAACCAGAAATCATCCGTGTACCCGTTGTCTGTTGATGCATTTATCTCAACTATACAATCCTGAAATCATATTTCATATTGTATTTAAAAATAACAATTGTACAGGGAAGTATTTGAAACGTAGTGAAATAACCTAAAAAATCCAATCAAGGTGTAAACCTAGTACATATTAAAGAAATAGTAGTCGTTTTTATATAAATCATTTGATCTATGAAACATATGATTTTATGATACACGATGGTTAAGAAGAAAACTGTTTTGTATTTCATTTGCATTTTCTGTTATTTTATGTCTTATCCTGATGTAACAACTGTTTACTTACCGGGCTAACGCTTATGTTTTGGAGGGTATCTAAGCCAAGAGATCCTTTTTCAATGTGTTGCGATTCTGAGCACAAAATAGCGTCATCGTCATCGTCGGTGTGGGGTATAATAATCTTTGTATGTTCGTTCAAGTTAATTCTATATTGATACAAGGGACTTTTACACAAGTAGCAACATATAAATATTTTTAGTTCTAATAAATTTTATGAGTATTTATCAATGTCAAACGAAAACGTTCTCATGTAATAGTTTACATTGGTAAATACTTATCAATATTAACAGTCTTTATATTTTTCAGGATGGTTATGCATATAAGAACACATCTACACAGTTCACGTTTTAGAAAATAATATTTTAAAAAATCGATCCTGAAATGTTTATTAACAGGTCAAAGTTTTGGCCAATTGAAACATAAACATGTAGTGTCAAGTTGCATAAATAGCAGAATCAGTAAGTACGAGGGTTGATAAAAAATAAACCTGATTTTTGCTCTCAAATACTTTTTATTCGTTTAAACAAGCAATCCTTTACATCAAAAGAAATGGCAATTTGTATGCAAAGAGTTGGCCCAAATTCATACTTGTTTTCATAATCATGAATTAAGAAACCATGGTAACGCCATTACGGCGCAGCGCATCATTTTACCGTTACGTGCGATAATTAAAGTTGTTTATCATTGTGTCCAATAATGCTTTGTGCATAAAAATCCAGGAAATTGTCGTGCCGCTATTTTATGACGTAATCTCAAAATACGACATCATTGCATCAACGCATATGGTCGCAATCGGATTTTAAATATTGCACGGTGAATGTAATCTAGCGTTACAGATGGCATCAACGGAAAAACTTGACACACGGACAGTAATTAAATTTTCCCAGCAGCAAGTTGACACTCCGTCCAAAACATTAAAAAGTGCATCTACACTCGGGAAGCATGCAGTGAGCCGCACAGTATTTTCGATTGACACACATGCTTTAGAGAAGGAACTGCAAGCATCAACGACGCGGAAGGAAGAGGGAGAAAGAAGAAAGTAACGCCGACGTTAGTGACGTTTGTGGCAAATGCGTTGGAAAACGACAGGCTTTTAACGGTTAGGCCGCTCGAGACAAAATTCGATGTAAGCTACGGGACCATTCAGACTATTCTAATGAGGGTTTTAAAATGAAATAGTAAGAAATAGTTTTTATTAATATGTTTTTAATTTTCGCTATGTCTGTAATAATTGAAACTGAGGATATCGACGATTTACGTTTTAAATAATGAATTTTCATAATGAAACTAAAAACAAATCACAAGATTTAACAATTTAAAAATGTTAAATTCTTTTTAATATGTATCGTAATAGTATTTATTGTTATGTTTCAAAAACGGAAATGCATTGTTAACCCCATTTGATCATTAACACCAAATGTACCCGTGCTGTGTCCCGGGCATCTTGAAAGACACGGAGATGGTCTGTAGCGTGCAAAATTTACGAGTATTCGTTCGTAGAGTGATTCAATATCATGCATCGTCATGAACGTTGTAACGAGCATTCATGATCATATTTTGAAGTGTTAAATAACATACAGTAATTTTGAGACGCTGTAGTAACGCGCAACGTCAACGACGTCACCAGTGACGTCGTAAGTGTGCGCCGTGACTGCAGACATATGCTCATGTAAATCTATATATGTCCGTTGTTTGTAAATGTTTTTGAAAACTGTTTCCTGTATTCTGTAGCGGATGGATTGCGCAAAATGTTATATGTAGTTTTATTTTACTTCATCAAATAATCCACTTGCTATTTAAATAATCCGGTTTATTTTTGATCAACCCTCGTATTCACCTATTGTAACGTCAATAACCAAACCAAGTCGTTTGGTACGTAAACTAAGTCGGTTTGTCAAATAAATCAATACTTGTTTTAATTAAAGGTCAATAAAAGCGTTCAGCATAAATTAAACGGGGTCAACATAAACAAAAGTGCAATATTATGTTGTTGATTTTAGCAGCAATGTCAACCTACCTGTAATATGGCTTTAGCATAACATGTGGCGCTGTGTTAAACTTGTTGGTGTCTTTGCGGATGAAACTGCTTATCTGCGTGTGTAAATGCCATTTTGTACTATTCTGCATTGTCAAATTTGTCCATATTGGTCCCTCGGCACTGCATATTATAAAAACAATGACAAGCATGAATATGTGTTCGTTTTAAACAAACCTCAATTGTATTGATTATGTACAGAAACACATTTTCACAGTCAAAACAATATAAGAAAAGGCAATGTATATTTTGTAAAGATATCTAATACCCATTCAACCATTACCATTTGTTACTAAATAAAATACGTACACCATTATGCACCTTAGTATTGCTTAACTCTCTTTTGCGATTAAAATATGTATGTTAGATATTTAAAATCTCTTATCTCTATTTGGTGCTTATTTAGATAACGAAATTGGTACGTCTGTTGTTTTTTTTTAAATATGTCAATAACGTCAAATAGAATGAAAACAATAAAAAAATACCGAGGCATTTTGTAAAGTACGTGCAAGAAGTAAAGACCCTGTGTGACGAAGAAAGTTGACTTCCACCACTTATTCGTTGAAATGTTTAAATATGGATTGAAAATGACCGATGTACATAACTTTTCTACTAAGAAGAAAATTATGATGAATTATTATTATTTTAAAACACAAATCAATTTTGCTATAAAGTTTTGTTTACGTCCTACTTTCTAACCTTTTCTTTTTGGACAAACTATTGATGTTTCACTTATAAAACTCTAAAATTATCTCCGTTGGTTCATGGAGTTTAATACGGCTAAGTGTGAATGTTATGTCCCTATTAAATATTGAGTTATGCGTACCTGCGTGAAATCCATTGTTTTGGCTAATTAAAAGTTAACCATTACTTTTATGTTTTATTACTAAAGAATGGTACTTTTGAGGTAAAATAACAATATTTTACTTATATTTTTTTTCAATATCATTGCTGGTTTTTGAACATGACAAATTGACTGTTTTGGGCTGCTTTAGGCATTTAGTTTTGTACGTCCTCCTTAAGTATGGCGAAGTACGGTATCTAGTCGAATCGGTTAATTATCTATACGGCTTACTAAGGCGGACAATGTGACAAGGCATTAACGCGCCGCTTAAACAGCTTTGTTTATCATTGACAAAGCCTAAATGAAACGCGCTTTTGTAGTTAATACGCGCCAACAGTTTTAGTTCATGCAAATAAAAATAGAACCAAATACCAAAAACTACTTCTTCACCAAAATGATATATGTTAAGTATCTATACACAAATTTAAACGTTTTATTCCCCAAGCAGCTTGCTAGAGACTCTCACCTTATTCTGTATGTGTCGTTATACGCCAGTCTAAAAAAAGCAACGTCCTGTTCCCATCCTTCAGATGCGCTGACGGCTAAAATGTGGTCTGTTACGTTTGGATAAAATCTAGATGTCGGTGTGTCTCTATCTGACAATCGCTGCGTTATATCAAAGAACAAGTTTCCACTAAGGGTTGAAAATATTGTTGCATTGCCGTTATGCGAACCTGAAGCCCATCCTGTCGTGAGTTCCACGTTAATCTTAAATGAGAATTTTACCAAAAACGTAAACTCATTGCAAGTTACTACATTTTAAATAAAATATAATACTTTTATTAAACAGGGTAAGACACAGTTTTTAATATTTCAATATTTAGGAATATGTAAGTAGACACATATGCAAACCTACTTTAACATGTTTATATTATGTTTTTTTTTTCCTTTTTAGTCGTCATGATTATACATATCTTCGCAGGAATTTCGTCATTCGTCGAATAAACTTTTTCAAGTAAGTTTTACCACATATTTTTTTTTTCAAAATTAATAATCACATTTTTTGTCATAACGGTTAGTTAAATTGTGACTGTTTAGCAAATGAAATGATAACGTAGAAATTACTGAAACGTAATTTAAATCGTATTTTTCCATATGTATTGCGCATTTGACCGCACTTTTTACCAGAAAGAAAACAAACTTTGAGAATAAAAGTGTTGACTTAACATTCGTAGACCCCATGACATTTTAATGTCTTTGGTGCAGCCCATGCCGTAATTTTAAATAATAGTAGCACATGAGCGTTGCCCTCATGGAATATACATCTTAAATGTTTTAACAAGAAGAATATTTCAATATCACGAAAATAACTTACAAACAGTGTGCCATTGACCTCTTCTAAGTCATAACGCATCGAGCCTCCGTAAAAAGTGCTGTCGTGATAGGGCACATGCAGGATAGTGTCATCTTGGAAGGCCACATACAGGGAACAAGCCCAGATGAAACACGTTAGAAACGTTGGAAACATATCGACCTTTACCTAAAGCAAAACAAAAACAAAGTAGATTTTTTTTGTTATTCTTTTAATATTTTAAAAATTCAATTGGTCTAATAAGTTCATTTTTTGTTGTATATACTAGTACTTGATTATAACTACATGTCTAACGGACCATGTTTTATTGACCTTTTTACCAAACGCCGATCAAGAGTTTGCCTTTAAATTATAGGTGTCAAAGGTCATTAAATATTATTTGCGTTGCTTTAACGCAAGTAACACGACGAAAATATCCACAGGAACACCATTTCAATCTAATATTTTAAAATACAGCTAAATGCACACATTTCGACTATCAAATAAAACATCAAACGTAACTAACACTTTGGCTTTTATTAGGTAGATAAGTATTTTTTTCAACATACCCAATAAGTTTCTCTAGACCAAAAATATCATTCAACAAACAAAAAATGAGTTGTGACTTACATTTCACAAATAATTTTCCAACTCGAAAACACAACACTGAAAAAAAATCCGCATAAACATATATTAATAAAATGTAACAACAAGCCCCCTCTGTGAGAGTATCTAAATAACAATGACAATCTCTATCCTAATACACGCATTGATAAGCCATGCAGGCAAGGGCGATAAAAGTTGGGTTCTTGATATCCTGTATTGTATGTGTGCAGTTCGTATAAATGAAAATATGCTTTATTCTTGATTTTCGAATGAGGACTAATGTAATGAGTTATTAAAAAATGCAAATTACAGTAATAGATATCTCATAAATAAGGAACACAGCGGCTGGAAAAAAGGTCAATTTAGACTTACAGGTTTAATAGTAAACGGAGAAACATTTTAAACCAAATATCGATTAACTTTGTTTCTTCAATTTTTATGTCGAACATATAATTTCTTAATATTTTTAGAATGTAACTTATGTCATTTTTAAGGAATGTATTTTTTTATGTTTGCCTATTTTAAAGATGCTATGCCTGTATCTGCGGCAAGTGTTTTTATGTTTTGTTTTTGTTTTTTTGTTTGTTTGTTACTGTGTTTTTAAATTTCTTAGCCAAAAACACATTATTTGTCACAAAATTTTGCAATTTCTTTTGCAATGTTAATTTATTTAGTATACTCTTCATATATTATAAAATGTGTGACCGATTATTTACGCCGTTCCCGCTGATTATGTCATACAACAACGGTCATTCATAGCAGCGTTGTTCCTGAAATCATCAGGATTTACAAACTTTTTACACGCAACCTACTGCATCCTAAAATAAAATAGAGACACCAGAACAGTACTTACCTAGATGCCAATTATGAAATCACTAACGGAGCGGCCTTAAGTAATGCTTCCAACATTGTGTTGGACTTATGTCTTACATTGTTTAAAATGAAATATATAATCTAATTACTTTTACATTTTCAATTTGTTAAATTCCGTCTAGTTTATTTAGTCGTTGTACAGTTTTTTTGCCCAATATTTGTATTAGAATGCATACATATATGTATGATGAATGTAAACTAAACGAAACATTAGATTGGCCTCATGTTTAATAAAAAGTGATTTCATTAAACCCAATCATGATCCATCCATATCATGTTTCTTGACTTATGGCGTGCAAGTTTTGATAAGCTTATGGCCTTTAATCATCTTAAATCAATTAAACAAATAATGAATTAGTAGTTGCAAGCATAACCGAAGACAATAGTTCGACCTCTGGTGTCTTAAGATAAACACAAATTACAATTTTCAATTCATCTTAGGATCTATGAGTTGATGTTATTCAAATATTTGAATAAGGTATTCTTAAAGTTGCAAGGTCCTCCAACAAAACAATAACATGTAAATAGGTTAAATAGAAGATATTGCACTATTGTTCCAATCGCAAAAAACATGATTATTGGTAAACATAAAGCAATTTAATATACGTACTTTAAAAATTGATTTAAAAAGCAAGTATGTACCTTATTTGTAAACAAATCATACTTCTCTTTTTGGTGAAAGATTGCTTAACAAATTAGAAGTGGTGTGGGGATAGCGCAATTTTAAAAGAAAAGTATATCTGTATCATACGTAATGGTATTATTTATGGAATGTTAACTATTTTATGAAGCGGCATACCATCTTTAAACCCAAGGCGTTAAGACTAGATGAAAATGTCGTTTTTTAATACGAATATACGTTCAATATGACACATTTAAGTATTCAAAATCTGAAATGACAACTGAAAGATCGGTATTGGGACAACATGCTGCAGATAAATTACTTAAACTTACCGGATTACTGTTAAACTGCACAACAAGGGGACCAAGAACAGAGATGTCAAATTCGATGTAAGCAGGTTTGTTTGTTTAAAGATGGATTAGCAGCGGGATATCCGAAGACCATGCATTAACCTACTCATCCCCTTGATTGTTACACGAAAAAGACATGAAATGACCATAGATTATTACTTAAGAAATCACCATGCAATTTATTTATCAAGGATTGACGTATTTATCTATGTATTGGCAGCTTTTTCGACTAATTGCTCAGTTCCGCATGCAGCGAGTCATTCCTTCATCAAGGGGGAGAATAAAGATTACCATTGTTGTCCATGTTGATGATTTACGTTTTTTTAACATGATAAATAGCTATATACGTATATTATGCACGTGCAACGATGGCATGATTAGTATACCTTGGTTTCAAGCAGGCAATTAAGATCTAGTGTGGACGAATACAAAACTATTTTTGTCTAAACAGAAGGTATAAATGCCTTACACAATCACAAACACTGGATAAGCGTTAAGGGGGACCAGAGCTAAATGCAAAGAAATAGTAAGATGTTCATGTTTACAATGCAGAACGAAAGACTATAAAGGTGAATATAATCTACTAGTATTATGTTATTTTATGTTTTCCTCACTAACTAAAGTTTAATCGAGTTAGTG
>Ga0224511_10003758_pt1 | contig 11123 bp, 7 predicted proteins | sample SF_May12_sed_USG_2_FD_169988 | JGI IMG/M metagenome (GOLD analysis project Ga0224511, IMG submission 169988) | Sediment microbial communities from San Francisco Bay, California, United States - SF_May12_sed_USGS_8_1 | ecosystem: Environmental > Aquatic > Marine > Sediment | place: USA...
ATGTACACTCTAATTACTGAATGTCGGTAGACTTCAGCGGCACGGCAAAACAATGATGGAAGATTTTCTGTATTTAATAAGTTTAATTAGGTTTAAATTATTTTAATGACACAATATGAAATAAAGCCTTATTTCTATGTTTTGTTTGTCTATTTTGAATGTGTTGTATTGCTAGAGATATAATAATTATTTTTGTTCTATAATGATTATTTTTGTTCTATAATGATTATTTTTGTTATATAATGATTATTTTTGTTATATAATGATTATTTTTGATATCGCTGTATAGGCAGATCAAAGTTACCATGTTTTTGATTGATACGAATATGAATAGTCCTACTATTGTCTACCGATACATGAATATACCAAAAGTCGTTTATAAGGAAAAAACGCTTTTGCTCTTTCGGCATTAAAAGATTTAAAATATTTAAGATTATACGTAAAATCAGTGATGCAGCAACATGTGTTCTTTTTAATTATTTCAAGATTATTATAAAACGCGTGTCAATTGTAACGTTGACACCACAACGCATCAAACGGCAGCAAACAAACTACAAAGACTGCTCCTACATTAACAATCAAAGACAACACTTCCGTTGCGAAAATATTATTATTACATTGTCAAGTGAGCTTCGTTATATTTTTGATTTCGTCACGGTAGTTTAAACTCTTAAAGTGTGTATATTTTGAGCAACGTAAATCCAATTTGAAATGAAAAACTAAAGAAGGTAAAACAATCACACTGCTATATTTTTGTGTTCCTTTGAATATAGTTTTCCCCATAAAGTATATTTTATCTTAAGTCTATTCATATCATCGTAATGCATATAACAAAATAAGGATATTGATAAGAAATGGTAGACCATATCGAGCCAGCAAAGCAAGATGTGAAAAATAAGTCTATGGGAAAGTTTGGTCCAAACGGTCTTGGCCGGAAACGGGACAGAATTAAGATATCTTTAAAAATCTATAAAGTTCTATATCACAGCATATAAAATCAAATTAGCTCCTGTAATTTTCTATCTGCGTCTACCATGTTTTACAGCTTTTAATGAGCAATAATAAAGTTTATGGCCTTGTCGGTGGCTGTGCGACGCAGCGAACGATAACACAGACCGCCCCCTGGGGGCAACGCGGCGTTCTTATTGGTTCGCTGTTAACAATATTGTCCGCTGTAATTGGCGGAAAGATAATTGTCCAGAATGATAACTCTATTCGATTCGGACAGGTGACTCCGCCCCTATCTTTGCATAAAAATGGTCGCGTACGTCCTCTGGATATCTTCATTAACATGTGGTTTGAGAATAAAAACATCATCATCTAACGTTGGAAACAAGACACTTTGCTTCTTTCCACAATCAGTAGTAACTTTATATATCTGGACTATTGCGTGATTTCAGTGAATATTTTGCAAATTTTGCAAATCTTGGACAAACTATAAATAATATTTGTGAACTATATTATTTTGAGATCTTATTCTCCAAAACGAACTTGACAGTATGCTCACCATGAGTTGTGAGGTTCAGCAGCCAGTCAGACAGACGGACGAACATTCAGACGCCGGAAGTGATACGGAGAACACCTCGCACGTGGCCGACTATCGTACGGACGGCAACATGTCTCTTCCGCTGGTGACGCCGGACCGCGGGATCCGCCGGAAATTCGACGAGCGCGCCTCTGACTCTGATTCCTGTGACGGGGACGCGGAACTGAGTCCTATGCAGCTCGGTAAACGCTTCAAACCGGACAGCTTTGACGATGAAGGAAAATCTAAAAACATGTTTGGAAATGGTAAGTTTTTTTGCATAGTTTTATATATATTATATATTTTCCATTTTAATTTTCCAAATGACCGTATACTCTGTCTTAAGTTAAGTAACAAGGGATATTCGCCATACCTGCTTGCACAAAACGATCATTAGAAGGGGCATTTTGACTAATATTTCGGAAGAAAGGATACAATTCAATTTTCATATATATAATATATAAAGATCAATTGTATAACAATTGTATGGGCTCCTATAGGGAATGTTCAATAGAGTGCATGGTAACTTTTCTGAAGCGTCATTTGCGTTACTAATGTGACAACGGGTGGTTAACAATCACTAGGCTATTATGGTCTTGAATCACTAAAGAAAGTCATCTTTCATATACAAACCTGAGTATAAGACTATTAAACAAGTTATTCAAATACAATATATAAGCATACATTACACATTCTACTAATACCTGCTTCATAAAAAATATAATTATTTTTACATATTTATGTATATTCAGGTATTCTAAGTCGTTGTATCTCTTTTATCATTTAAGTTCTCAATGGTGGCAAACCACCGCTTTTACCAACCGATGTATCTCGCCTAGCTAAGAAACTTTCGACGAGATTCAATCGTAAAAAATGAGAAGAAATTTAAAAAAAATCCAAGAAACCAATATCTCATCATTATCCTTACCAATGTGTCCTTATAATATGTGAAATGTTTATTGAATTTCAATAGCAAAAACAACAACATATATATTTTTTATTTTACACAGTACGAGTGTGTAAATGTATTAATGTGTTGTCTGCATATTAAATACTGGAATTGGCGAGGACAAACTTTCTAAGAAACAGTAATTTCTCATTTTCGTTGCCTCGTTTAGTTTATAAAATAAATTTAGAGATAATGAATATGCTTTAGGTTTGCATGTAAATGAATAGTAATAAAACCAAAAGCATGAGCTTTTAACAAAAACTACGTATTAAAGTAAGTATGCGCCGAGTACTAATATCGGACTACGAGTACTTGGATCAGGTTGCAGACCAGAAAGGAAAATTAGTTTTCGCAAGAACTCTGTCTACGGTAGCTGTAATTCCCAGGTTATCAACGAGACATGTACAGCATAATCTTATTCCTTAATAATTCAGAATTATCATAACCCTGACCATAATTACTATATGAATTCGGACCCATTTACACAAGTGACCATTGTATGTAAATTGGCCCGTCATCGTAATAGATTTTTATTTTCCAATTATTGGGGGAAGCGTTGGGAAAATAGACGATCATTTCCTTAGATCCCGTCTTTTCCCATCGAGGTTGTAAAAGATAGGTGAAAATTGGCTGTTACCTACGAAACAACCAAAGTACACAATTGTTTATTAATTATGGATATTATCTATATGTGCGGTGATTGGAATTGGCTTAAGGGAGTTCAAATTGGCTTGTACATGCTAAGAATTAATTATAAACGCATTTAGACTCGTGAAAAGTCAATGGAGGTGACAATTAGAAAATAATAAGGAAACGTGTTAACTAATATATTCGAAAGTGTAATTAAGAACTTAATACTGCTAAATGGGACAAAAGGATGGTCGACTAAGGCTCAAAAGGTAATTCAGACCATCTTTGTGGCTCGAGATTGAATTAAATAGCCGATCAATTACAGCTGATTAAAGGTGATTCCGAAATAAAGGATCAAATACGCGCCGCTATTTTACGCCGCCAATGGCGCATGATCGAGGACATTTTATTGCAGACGACACTTGGTCGCGAACGCGCCACAAAGAGACGCGTGGTGATGTTGTCTTTGACAACAATGGGACGGGAAATAATTGCCCGATCAAGGGATCAGGGGCGTTAATTTTGAGAGTCACTCACTAAGTCCTTCTACTTTCATTCAGTTTGTAAACAGATTAAGAGCTCTAAAAGACTACCGAAATTACCTCCAAAAATCAATTTCAGATTACAAAAAAACTTTCTTCGATGGTCACCTGCAGTTACTTGCAGACAAAATACTTGATGTATGATTTCGCAGATTTTGTAGTGATCTTTCGCTATATAACAATCGTCTCAAAACAAGGAATCAGCATTATTGTTAATTAATGACATAGTTTTGGAGCAATACACAACCATCGGGCCCTTATCACGAGCACCACACCTATTACCTCTCTGGTGATCCAATTATTTCTTTTTATCTTTCAATTAGCCGACGATTGATCCAAATTAACTTGTTTTGCAACCTGTTCTCGCGTTCTCTTTCCGTAATCGCACTGGTTTTAATCATTTTGTGATTGACCGTAGCTAAATGCTATGCAAGTTACAAATACTCTTCAATTACGTGAATAATCTCCCTTGAAACGAACTCTCCACAGGAAGTACTGAAAGGAATTCCGGTTAGGTCTAAGATCTTGCACGAATTAGATAGAGATTGAATCATTATCGGTTCTAAACGATCCCATGAGTCTCGCGCGTTGAGCAAACTGACGATTTTGTAAGCGTTTTATTGCTATTACATTAAAATAGTGGCTCATCCATTTACAATCGTGTTAGTTCCCTTCATTTAACACAGGGATGATGGCATTATGACCGGCTCGCATTAGATAAGGAAATGAGATAAGAATTGGGAGAAAAGGTGATTTACAACAGTTTAATTATCAAACAAGATGGCGATTTTAAGTGTTGAGTTTGATAGATAGACTCCTCTTGAAATACAAATATTGAGACGATTATGCTTGCTTTAAAATCATTAAAACTGCTTTAGCAAATCATGTCCATTTGATTTTGATTCTATGTCGAATATACATTTACGTCTTTTATAACCTTTTCCCCATAAATACAAACAGCCCACCCGTTACACAAAGACTTCCATTATGTTACAAATAAAATTTTGAAAATAACTCAAAATTAAATTATTACTGGATATTAATTATTATTAATCATGTCTAATGCGTATGGAAACTACCGGTAAAAAAGTTAACGGTTAAATTTTAATTTGTTTGTATTTCGCTAAATGTTTTTTTCATTAAATACTTCAAGAGACAATTAAAACTCAATCATTCAAAAATATAATATAATTATAATTGTGTATTTTATCATTTCCAGACGTGCTGGTCGACGAAAACGGAATCAGACGCTACCGAACGGCGTTCTCGCGTGAGCAGATCGCGCGGCTCGAGAAAGAGTTCTTCAAGGAGAATTACGTCAGCCGCCCGCGACGCTGTGAGCTGGCGCAGGAGCTCAATCTGCCGGAAAACACCATCAAGGTAGGCTCCCGCACTAATGTTTTTTGTGGTGTTTTTTTTATAAATAAAGGTTAAATGTAATTGGATATACCAGCAACTGTTATGTTTTTAAGGGCATATTGAACGTATATTTAAATTGTCAAGTTTTTGTTTTACCTTTTATTACAGAAGACTTTCACATGTCTCTTTCTCTTAAAAATCATTGAAGTCATGCAGTATTCCCATTTTCCTCAATTTTTTTCTCTAATATACTTAAGTTCCCACACATGACAATTTTCGTGTTTTCCCTCCCAAAATCAGAGAAAAAAGTCCCGAAACTGACATGGTGAAGAGTTAAGGTTACATTTTTACAATATGGAATTGGCTGGTTAACTTTTATTTAGTGATTATTTTTCATTGTGTGTAAATTGAGACTTTTATACTGTATTTAAAAACAATTTACAAAAAGAATATATTTTCAACAACAGTGGTCTAACTTAAAACATTAAATTTATAATATGCAAGTATACGGTCGCCTTTTCAAAAACATAAATCAAATAAATCTCCCATTTTAAATGATAAATATGTGTATCATGTCAATAAATGTTTCCCATAGATTTGCCTACATAAATCTGATTTTCAATTTGTTCCCATGAAAGTCTTTTTCGGATATCAAAACAAATATATTATTTATTTTATTACCGAATTATTTCACTTTTTGCTATTGATTGCGACGACTATCTGCTTGTTAAAAATCCATCTGTAATTACCAGGACATTTCATCATGATAGATCTAACTGTTGATCTTCAAATTTTCCCATAAAATCAATCGAACCTGATCATCAAAACTTTAGTTTTATTGCCGTGATTATAACACCCATCATTATAATATTCTAAAGTCGAGCCACTGTAGATATCTAGACCACAAACAGAAAGTTGAAAAAAGATTTCATAATGATTTGGTCTGGCGTTTTAACCTGCGACCTGTCGCGCTCTTTGATAACAAATTTTGTCTTCTCCATATCGTTTGAGCATATAGTCAAGAAACCTGTGGGAAAAGAAACAGATTGAACTCCAAACGTCTTCATTCTCACAATATGGCCATGGCGTCAGGGGAAAGAGATAATTTGGTAGTTATCAATTGGAGATGCCCAATTAGGTTTTCTGTTTTCAAATAACTTATTAGGAAAAATGGCGATTCTGTTCTTAACGAGTTAAGTCTTTGAATACGGAGATAAAATCTGTTCATAATAAGGGTAAAATAGCTTAAATGGTCCGGGTAATGATTTTATAGACTTCCTAACTGTTTGATAATTTTGACATCACGGTTGATATGGCGATATAATCGCTGCCACAAAACTTGGGAAGCTGTTTCACTTGGGTTGACAAACGGCGGCCGTGCTTGGTGTATAGACAAGCAAGCGTCCCCACTTTGTTGTATGCAAACCAGTGAAGAGCATCTTCTATAGTTCTTTAGAAAGTACAAAGACATGAACATATGTTGAGTCCTTTAAAGTTAGACAAAATTATGAATTATTAAAGAAAAGTGCTTGACAGATCGCCGCCTAATCGCCACTATCATTGCTACTTAATTATGAAAAATCTGCCATCCAATAAAAGCTAATCGGAGAAAATCGAGACATCATATTATGTGAAAGATAGTCCAAATCACCTGCATGAAACCATATTATCATTGAAGCCCGGCTTTAAACGTCTTCTCGTGTGAATTTGAAGAATTAACGACAGGTGTCTGATATTAAGAATAATATGACAAACACTTTTTTATTTTCAAACACCAACGCACGAAGTCAGAACACTGAATACGGTCTTTGCGCCATATGACAGATTATCAAAACAGCCAACAAATGTTCTAGATAAAACAAAACACATCAATAACGCCATGTTTACCGTAGCGCAAATCTACATTAAATACAATAAAATGTTTAAAACTAATCTGTTATGACTAATCTGCTTTCAGGTTTGGTTTCAAAACAGACGTATGAAGGATAAACGTCAGCGTATGGCCATGGCTTGGCCCCTCGGGATCGCCGACCCACATCTGTACGCCTACTTGGCGGCGGCCGCGGCCTCATACCCATATGGTGTTCCCCAGTCTACTCCATTTGGCTACTACGGATCCCTGGGACTACCACGACCGGGTATGCCAACAACAATTTCCGGTGCGCAGCTTCCGGGATCCCCTATCACCAGTCAGCCATCTCTGGGTTCCTTGGCACAGTACTCGTTTCCGAGCCCGTTACGGCCGTCACAAGAGCCACTTCCGGGAATGTCATCAGCGTTCCTGCCCGGCAGAACTTCCGGTCTGCCCCACCCTGCGCATCCATTCCACTCATCACCCCTTACCGGAGGGTTTTCCATGCACGAACGATCAGCGCAAATCCTTAATACAAGCGGCCCTCTTAACTCCAGCGGCGGCTCCATCTCTCCTCCTCTTGACGAGTCTTCCTTCAACAGCTCCCCCATCGCTACCTCCGGAAATCCGTTCATTCATTCTCACCACGGACGAGGGAAGTCCCCTGGCCAGCTGTCTCCGGAAGTTGTGAAATCATCGAGCAGCGCACGCGCAAAGAACTCTTCTTCCCAAGGATCCACACCTACAAATCTATTCCGACCATTTTGATTGACATTGGTTGTTCTTGAATTAAAATGTGAAATTATTATGAAATCCACTCACGCTAGAGATTTTGTGTTAGCCCGTGTTAGACTGTTTCTGGACTTTCTGTATGTAAATCAAAATGAAGACACGTTGCTAACGGTTTTGTATTGTCTCACACTGTCTCTGCGATTAATTTCTGATTTTAAACTGTTAAAATTTTATGCATTGATGGTGATAACTTGTTAAGTTTTACACTAAATCATAATGCCTTGTGATATATTTCGTCTCAATATTGATGTCGGTACAATTACTGTGCTCTAAATTTTAAATCTTGAATACATCTTAAACATAAGCACTATATTTATAAAAACTACATTTAAATATTAAATGATTTGCACAGTATTCATAATTAAAAGCTGAAAAACTAAATGCAAGTTCAGTTATACATGTATTACATACCTATCATTGTTTCAGTGTTTCTAAGAATAATAATTTGTATTACAGACAAACATGTCTTTTAATTACATTGTTTATGTACATTGAATGTTCATTGTACATTTGTCAATGACCACTTAACTGTTCTTGCCATGTTCAAACTATTGTTGATGCATATTATGTCTTTTGTTGTTGTGTAAATAGATTCAAAGACAATGAAGTTGTTTTACCTCTTTATTTCTCGATTTTTATATATATTTTTCAATGTAAATTACTTGCATTAATAATCACTATCAAAGCGAACAATCATTATCAATGATTAAAATTCTGAGGTAACATTTCTAAGTGATAATGAAAACGGATTTTAGATGCTTTTTAGTGCTTTTTAATTGAAGTGCTTAACCGCCTACAGAACAATTTTGACACATGGTGTATCTAAGGTCTCAGTGACAGTTCTTGGCAACCTGTACGGCGGTGCTTGAAACATCATCAAGTTGTCAATCATGCTTTATAATCACAAAAATACAAGTGCAGACGTGAACACACACTGTGATGTGTGGGGATATTAATATTCTAAGCAATATCTGCATTACGAAAACAAATACTACAAAAAAAACTTCCACAGTTTATGGTATCTTTAAGGATGCCAATGACAAATGTTAACGATATTTAGTTAGACCGTACCAAACACTATAATTTCAATAATGTAGCTTAAATAATATAATAATAATAATAATCACTTTAAAACTTAAAACATTCAGTTTGAGGCCAAAAGAATAATGCCAGTTTGTAAGATAATCTTCAATATCAAGGTTCTAACGTTAGCCAGTCTCTGTCAGACTTTACCAGAAACACCGCGAGAAGACTTAGATCTATGTTACTTAAAAAGTTACAACACTCAGTTTAATGTTAAAAGAATGGTGCCAGATTTTAATATATTTGTAGACACATAGATGGGAAATGGTAAATTAAATAATCTGTTTTGGTAATATTGTGGTTTTTCGAAATTCGGCCTAAAACTTGAATAAAAGATTGCTTTTAAAACCGTACTTTATAGATTAAAGCCAAAACTCTTTGGTTTGGGGTTAAATACATTATAAGGGCACATAAAACATTTTATGTTTAAATTTGATGACTTTCCTAGTGATTAAAGATCGACAATTTCAAAAGATTCAATTCTCTCTGATTTTAACACTGATTACATATAGAAATGTGTTGCAATATTTGTGACCTTTTCGCAAATGGGTGATTTTTATTTTCCATCTGTTTTATGGGGCCCTATCATTGCTAAATCATTGTTATTATCCACGCCGATCTGAGACATCATACGGATCAGACGGACTCTTATGTACCTCGGCATAAACACATAAGTTCGAAATTCCTCCGCGGTGTTATTTAGACAAAACGGCCGTAATGGGACAATACAACGGGCGACTGTTACGTGAGTGAAAACTCAATCGCCGGGATCGACTGAAACAAGTTGAAAGATGCGGCCATGTTTACGACTGTTTTCGATTGTTGATGTGGTCATTTATTGGTCTGTTTCAACAATACCAATTATCCGCCATTATTATTAGCATGGGCCACCATCAAAGAGAAAAGTCAGGGCTCTTTAATCACATTAGGCGAGATAAGAAGCTAAATGGCCCAAACCTCTTGTGCGGTGAAAATGAGATGAAGATGTAACAGCGATTAGGCCGGACAATCACCCTCCTGGGAGTCGACCGGCGGCCCGGTGGGAGACGGGAATTACACGGACCCGGGAATCCGTCCGTCTGGACACACCTGTTGGAAACGATCGCTCGCTCCGAAAGCAGGTTCCGGGTCTACGGTTACCTACCCTGTAACGTAATCAATCGGATGTCCTCGGGTGTTTCCGTTTATATTGCTACCATTGAACTTGATCACGACTATTCATCCATAGAACTACTTGTATCAGTTTTCTGGAGCTTTCTGGGTTTATTCCGGCGGTTTTAGGAAATGCGTTCAAAAAAGCATGTTTTGTCATCATTCATGTTAACAATAGCGTAACATTGAAGTTTTTTAAAACATTCTTCAAGATACATTGAAAACGGGAAAGATAAGAATTATCGTGGTACAATTAAACTGCTTTTCAACAAGTCTATAAGAGTAATGAGCATTATTAGTTTAATTAATATTTTATCGTTTTTATTTATTCATACGTGTATTTTAAAGTTTTTTTAAATAATTTAATTGAGCAAAAACAAGGTCCAAGTCAAGAATATTGGGTAATGTATGTATAGTGCTTCATGCTCATGAAGTGGTTTTGGTAGCGCACATTTTTGAAAGGATTTGTTGACATTATATATAACGAAGTATACAAAACTTTACAATATTTGCATTTTGCACTGGAGAGAATTTTATTCATTAACATATTTGTGATAATGTCTGACAAGTAATTAAGACCATTAATTACTTTCTATCTGATCTTGACGTAATTCAATAAAAACTTAAATATCATACATACAATTAGACCTTCAAAGTCGAAACCTTAAGGTCATTCTCTCAATCTAAATACCAATTATTTCACTCATAGATAATAAATAACTCACACGAACAACTGGCCATCATTATCATGAATAAAACCACGTATTTTACTGCCATATCTCTATTGTTTAGTTTGAGGGAGGTCATGCTGACACGTTATTGCACTTTAACATGTGACTTAATTAAGAATTACGAACTAAGAATGAAACACATTTGCAGCAATACGGAAGAACCACAAACCTTATATCATCAAAGAATGTTACTGATGAATCACCAGGCAACTTTTTATTATTTCATTTCCAAAAAACAAGACCAAACAGTTTGAATATTTTTCACATTTATGCAAGTAAAATAAGAAAATATACTTCGCTTTACATTTTCAAAGACATATGTATTTCAATAACAGTGCTTTTTATTCTACCTGGATGAAATGTCAACATAAACAATAAAAAAATTGGGGTTGTAACGTGATTAAATTTGAATTAAGTGCTAAAACTTTTGCTTTTTTGAGTAGTGTGTAACGTTCAAGGCCTTCTTATTATAAGAAAACAATCGTGCAAGAGTTGGAGGCCAATGCAG
>Ga0224511_10003759_pt1 | contig 11123 bp, 3 predicted proteins | sample SF_May12_sed_USG_2_FD_169988 | JGI IMG/M metagenome (GOLD analysis project Ga0224511, IMG submission 169988) | Sediment microbial communities from San Francisco Bay, California, United States - SF_May12_sed_USGS_8_1 | ecosystem: Environmental > Aquatic > Marine > Sediment | place: USA...
ATTCTATTCTATTTCTATCTGAACATCTTCAATAACACGCAATCAGAACTACTCGGCCAATTCCGCCAAACCGCCGATCGTGCAAAGTATAGCATGTATATAGCATTCAATACACAGATGGTTACGTCACTATGTGAGAAGTAATCCCAAATTCAAGATGGCGCGCCCCTACGTACATCAGAGAGATGGTGTGGTGTAGCCCACTGTCCGACGAGTTCAGATTGAGTCATGAAATCTACTACAAACCTTTAGGCCTAACTACGCCAAAAAGGAAGTTCCTACGCGAGATTGCATGCTGAGGGTTTGATAATAAGCACCTACTGATCAGTAAAATGTGCTTATGCTTCTAACAAAATGGCTTAAATGAAGTGTTATAGTATCAATTTCAAGCCCTGAAGTCTGATTTAATTTCAAGTCTGATTTAAAATGGAACTATTTTTGGCACTACATTTAACTTATAATTTGTATCCTATCGCCTTAAATCTAAAAACATCTATGTAAACACAACATAGCGGGCACTAGAGGTTCAAAATCTAATGTATCATTTCAAATGAAATTATTTTGATAACATAGAATTTATTAAAACTTGCAAATGTTATAGATTATGCCCCTATCTTTTCACCCATGTATAGTGTCATATTCGAATATTCCTTGGTGGTATAAAAATTGATGTCAAACTTTGTGGTTGTACTAAAGAATTAAGAAGAAATGGAATTGCGCAATATCAACCTATAAGTGTATTCACTTTGAATTACAGGGGCTTATTCGGTTTTGGAGTATTTTTGCATCTCCGTTCAAAGTACCTTTAATCGACTGAAACAAAAACAAACGCCATTTAACAAATGTATGTATACAACAGCTAAATCGATGGCCAAATGATACTAGTCTAATATATTAAACAAGTCACCATCTCTTTTTCTTAAACATAATTAAATATAAACATGTAGTACAATATTAAAAATATTAAAGTTACAGAAATATATGAACCAGAATAACATTCGAAAATGTTATTGTATTATTTGTCGAAATCGAATTACGATTGCAAAAAATGAATGAATGAATAAATGAATGAATGAATGAATGAATGAATGAATGAATGAATGAATGAATGAATGAATGAATGAATGAATAAATACAAATAAATTAATAAATAAATAGATAAATGAATAAACGCAGAATATGTGCCTATATGCGTAAGCATTATCTTATACAATATAATTTTGGCAGGTTATTGTTTACTAGGAAATAGTTGGTTACGCTGGTTGACAAATTCAACTAAACAAGAGATGCATCAAGTAAATGCGGAAATGTAAACACCGTTTGTCAAACGTACAGATTGCAGGTTGACACATGCATGCAATTTCTACATCATTATTAATCACGCTTGAGAAACGAATATGTCTAGACAATAAAAGGATCCGCTAAAAGTTATAATACATATACAAAATGTACTGTGGTTGTGTGCGCTTACAAACGTGTGCACTTGTGTACTTTTGGGTTTTATTTCAAGAAACACCTCAGCGGTCTGGTCTTTTGACGCATATTACATGAAATAAGAAAACTTTTAAAAATATTTTCTTGTCACGAGCCTAACATATTATTGCCAAATCTTAAACAAATGTACATCCGATAGAAGATATTTTTTTAAAGAACTCTACTAAGGCGTGGGCGTGCTACACACTTAAAAAGAAATATTTCGAAAACCTACATTTTCTTGTTACCAACGTATTAGGTGTATCAAAACTTTTTTGTGGTACCTTAATAGTTCCTTTATCGATTTGGCAACTTGATTTAAAATTGGAATGTATCTGTTGAACAGGGAAAAGAGTTAATAACGCTTTTCCGAGATCAACAGATATAAGTTTATAATGAATTGCCAACCGATAAAATACATTTTAAGGTACCACAAGACAGACTGCTATGCCCTTCACACGTCGACAAGAACAAACAGGTTTTAAAATTTTTTCTTTTTATGTGAGTTACATGACCAGACCTCAGAGGAGTCCCTTTAAAGTATCTCACAAGTTTTGGTAACAAGACAATATTGGTATTTGAAAAAAAATATGTTATATATGTGTGTATCACACGACTACACCCCAGGTGAGACTCTTTTAGACAATGTAACCTAGTATCCAAAAAGACTTAATTTACATTCTTGCATGTTTTGTTTTGGCATTTGCTTGGCACTTGCTATTAACTTCCTTCACAAGGATCACAATGCAAAGTTCCACAAATATTCAAGCACCTTCTATTGCGGTATATTTTTTTTATCTTGTGATAAGATTTATCACCAGGTAATGTGCTTTCTTTTGTATTTATTAGGTTAGATTGTCACCTGACAATTTAAACCTAATTAATTGGATTATGTTTGACCATGTACTGTTATAAATGATCATGATTGACAGCTGCGGAATTTGAACGCAATTGGTGTCCTCTACATATTAAGAAATTATGTCATTTTATATTTATTTTGCTTAGACCTATTGCTAACGACATGTTCACAACAGTTCAATGTTAACAACATACTTTTAACAACGAAAAATAAATGCAATAATTAATTGAATCAAGAGCAATAGAAAGAAACGAATAGAAATTGTCACAAACAATAAAACAACAATATTAATAGATGGATACATTGTTGTGTGGTGCGTATAATACGTACATACTGGAGAACTCTACTAGAGAGAAAACAGAATTAATAAACGTATGTTAAAGTTTTGCGAAAACTTTATCGAGACCAAATCACAAAAGATGTAATAATGCTTTTTGTCATGACGAAAAACATAATGTTAACTATAAAAGAAGCTAATCCGGTATCTTGGCAACTTTATTGTTTACTACAATCTGATATAACGTAGGTAAATACTTATAAATATTGCTTAGCAAACTAAGGATTGTTGTGTTTTCCTAAAATCTAGTGATGAATATTGATTATATTGTACAATACTGATTTTATTTTTGCGGGGATTTATTTGTTATAACCCATGTTGTTTTGATATTGAAGGCAATCTGTTAATACACGACACACAAGAAACAAAACCTGGTCACAATAGCTCACCCTAAGTTCTACAAAGACGTTACATGACATGTGATATAACTACATCTATGTATGTCAAAATTCTAGTTGTTTTTCAAATTGACAGAAAAAGAAGCCTTTATGAATCAATTTATTTGACCAACAAATTGATAAGTAAATTAAAAAAATCTCGAATGTCCTAAATTGAAACTGCGCGAATATACGTATACCTACAGTTAACTTGTGGAATCAAAGTGTCGATAAAGTTATTATCTCGCTTTCCAATTGAGCTGAGTTCTATTTCTGATCACGCTACAGTCTGATGTTTCATTTTTACAATACAGAAGTTATTGACCAGAAGACAATATGAAACCCCGGGCCAGGAACGAATTCGCGCCTATTGACACAAGACTTGTTTTTCACAAGCAAAGACGTGTGGTGTAAAAGGTGCGTGTGTGTTGTTTAACTTTTTCCAATACATGTTGACTTATTGTAAGATATTCCTTCAACGAAACACTGGTTAATATCGCTAATAATTATTATTTACAATAACAACGCCATAGCGCCGCATTTATAACTGAAATCATTAAATTCTTAAAACATTATTTCAAGATGATTTCCTATGTTACCGTTCTGTTTTGTACGCTTCTTGTTGTGTTGTCTGATTATGGTTGTGTGTGTGCATTTTTGTCATTGTGGCCTTAAGCTTGTCCCTATATGTTTTGACTGCATTATATTTTTTTCTTGGAAAATCTCTACAATTTATATAATAATAAACTGATGAAAGGGAAAGACCTCAGGAAGCATAGCCTGCACGAGAAAACAGCAGCCTCGGTTTTATTGAAGCTGTTCATCAGTAGTAATGAATCATGCCACACCACTGACGCCCCCTAGCGCATGAGCAGAACTCCATTTTCAAATGTAAAAAACATACATGTACACTCCATGATCCCTGAGGACCAGAAAAATATAAATTTAATCTGGAGACATACAATGCCAATTAATAGCTTCTCTTATGAATATTATTATTAAGACAACAAATGATACGTTATTAATATGTTTATTGTTAGTAGGCCTACGTATGCGAATGGTTTAGTTGCAGATTGCGCCAACGAAATAATATATATTGAAGAGCTGTTCAAAGAAAAACAATGTTGCAATCGAAGTAAAAGGGCCAAGTTTAAGGGCACCATGACAAAATGGCCAGTACAAAAACAAACACACTTAAACATTTGATATTACTTACAAGTGTGATATTAAACAATGGCTAAACGTTTGTTTAATCTATTTTTTTTATAATTTCACGCGTTCAATCCCGTACTCTTTCAGAAAGCAAAATGAATACCTATTTGTTATTAAGTATGTATATATATTATATCATACTAACACACAGCTCAGCGCGAACAGCGGCGTAGCCGAGAGGATAATTTAGTTTTGTTTTGTCCGCGATAAGTCTGTTGTTACTGCATTTAAATGTCATTGACTAAAATTATGAAAAACAAGTTGTTAACTGTTCAATTTTACATTATTTTTGAATTGAGGTTAACGTTTCGGTTATATTAAGAGTGTTGAAGGTGTTTATGTTTAAAAGGCTATAACTTCATCAAAGCAAATATTTCACAATTAAAATATGTTATTAGATAGTACTTAAAACGAAAATTTTTTAGAAAAGCTTGAAATAGCGACATTTAGGTGACTTTATGCAGTCATTTAGTAAGTCAGGGATAACATTGGTTAATTGACACAGTGACATGGTACGAAACGTTTGTTCCTATGTTTTCCATACGAAGCGTTCACATGGCAGGTAGAAATTATTAGAGAGAAAACACAATTTTACGTTTTCATTTTGTTCCCTGTCTGAAACCAAGCGATACCAAGCAGCCGTGTAATCTTTGCACTTACAATGCGTATCGGCCTTGGTCGTGCCCGCATTGCACAATGCGTATCTGGATGCATTTTTCGCCTATTAAATACAGCTTTTACTGACGTCTCGAGTGCTTCATTTATCTGAAATAGAGGGAATAGCTCAGAAACCAGTCACGAAAACGACTGCAAAGCTCTGAGTAAACACAATTTGCGTTACGGGGTCTGAATCTGGTTTTTAAATTAATTTAACTCCGTTCGTTAACACTGATTTGGTATAACGGCGACTTGTCCACTAACCATCGTTCCTGGGTTCACCAGTACTAGCCTTATCACTTCCCAAGCGACTGACTGCTTCCTCACATGAGCCAGTTGTTGGAGAGATCTGAAGCATACTTGACGCTGTGTCAAGTATCAATCTGTACGGCGAATGCTTGCAGCTACGGGCGGAGCTCGAACCAATAAAACTCGGATAACGAGTTAGCTGCTCTACCGACTGAGCTTAACCGGTGCGGCTCGTTGTGGTGTAGTTCTACATACGCAGCCAACGTTATTCTCATCGACTGTAACCAAAATGGATTTCCTAATAACACGTGTACATGTATGTGACCAACAACGTAATTCCTAGCAAAATGATAAATAGACTGATTCACTGATTTGTTATTCTTTATGATAATGAAAATATGTTTTTTTCCTGTATTTATAGAGACAGAAATTTAATGAACAAATAAAGATTTAATAAATGATTATAGTATTGTTGTGTTGGTCGACGGATTTTTACAAATGCAATTAGAATAAATAAAGCAACAGCTGTCTTAAACTCTGTAGGCTATCTGCAAAGTATTATCTCAAACATTTACTTTTGACATGCAATTCCTCATGCTGAAAATTGCAAGTAATGCTTTTTGAGATAACAAACAAAATAAACTGCACAGAAGGTGCAGCAAGTAAATGCAAGAAAAACACGTCATTTATCAACGTATACACTGCTGGACACATACACGCTACTTTATCATCTTTCTTTACCACGCCCGAGAAATCAATTTCACAAGCCTCTAAAGGGCTCCGATAAAAGATAAATAATTTGCTTGTTTGAAGAAAGACCTGGCCAAATGAAATTATATTTCTATTCCAACATGTTTTTGTTACTGTTTAAAGATAAGATATAAAACCCATTCTTGAATGTGAATGCCTTTTGACGACCGCGACTAATGTTTAAATCTTTATAAATCCCCTCAACACGATTCGCAATTATGAATGCCATACGAGATCATTTCATAATTTTGTTCTTGTCATGTTAATTTTGCTCAGCTTTATTGGTAACGAAATGTTTCAGCAAGTTCAACGGACTTGTAACACACAATATATAATGAATTGAATCATGGACAAAAGAAAGTAATGAATAGACATTGTCAAGAACAATCAGACAACGTTATTATATACCAATTAAGTTGTTTGGGAAGTGGTACCAATATAACGTACACATTAGAAAATAATGCGAGAAAAAACAACAGACGTCACAAATGAATTTAATGGTTCAGACCAAATCAAAGAACATATGTTTTGCATTTATACGTGCATCTTTTGTTATATTACTATGTTGACTTTGCTTTTAAATTACGTGTTAGTGTGTTGAGTAAGTGGTGTGGAGTGGACGGAGTCGAGCGGACGTAGCCGAACCGAATGAATGAATGAACGAATGAACGAATGAATGAAAGAACGAACGAACGAACGAACGAACAAACGAACGAACGAACGAACGAACGAACGAACGAACGAATGAATATTGTCTGTAATTAATTTTGATTAAAAAACGACATTTTCGTCTCCCTCATGGCTTGTTAACACACATCATAAAACAGACTAATTCAACAATATTGGACAGTTGGCTCAAGGCAAATAACGAAAATACCTCGTTACTGTCGTGGACGTTTTACATCGCAAATCGTAAACCTTATAAAACAGACATGTATCGCATTTCTAGTGATTTTCTGGAAGTGCTTGTGGGAATCTTATACCAGCCAGACAATTATTTACGCCGGCGAGGGCAACGTCATTGTATATTTTGAATGTTGCGATACAAGCTCACATTATCTTGTATAATATGCGTTTATTTGTAGTGTCATCAACATGAGTTGACCCAAATAATTGTGTCGAACATAGGCCGAGCCAAAATGAAGTAGCATAGACGATGTAGCGGACACACCTTTTAAAATCTCTACAAAAGTTCGAATCAATAACTTATATAATTCAGTAGCTAGTTACCTCTCATTTAATGTTTTCTTTTCACAATATCTCAACATTCATTTTCAGGGGTAGACGCCGTGGCACTAAATGCGTTAACATAAACAATTATGTCCCCACGGACATCGGATTGTGCAGTTATGATAATTAATTGTTTAATCGTGTACCTTAAACGTTTTGCAAGCGTCCAATTAAGCACATTTTTTCACGGAGTAAGTTATCTGACTGGCCCTCTGGATCAGGGTTTGTATGTTGTTGTGGTATTATAATAGAATCCGCTCATGGGCTAGGGCCTTTAGAGGTATGGCGTTTTTCATTACCGTCGATGAACAACTACAGTAAAACCGAGGCTGCTCTTTTCCCATGGCAGGCAATCTTATTGAGATTTTTCTCTTTTTCTCATATTTAATTTGCACCCAGTTCAATGTCTGTTTTGACGTATAAAATGTTCATATATTGGTCATAATGAAATTTAGTTTGTTGTTCATAGCTAACGGAAAGAAAATACGTTCGACCGAGACAACTTGAAATGACAATAGCGTAGTGATGTAATTAATAATAATGATTCAGTCGTACATTGTACCTATATGTAAAACCCATTCGGAAATGGGGAAAACACGTGTACATACAATTGGTAATACAATGTGCAATATTTATCTTATCTTTTATTTTTAAAAAGTAATACATATGGTAATGCATTGCAGCTAAACGATCAACTGCAGACAATTAATCGCCGTTCTTGCAATCATATCGACAAGATGTATGCAACTAGTCTCGACACTTTTGGAAATCATTAGGCAAATATATATCTTCTGGAGTAAATCCGCATAGTTATACGCACTGCAAGTGTTGGCAATGACAATATAAACTGTTCAGAGAGATGTTCTAAAAATAATTGATGCATACAAAGCAGACATTTTATGGCAACATTACCAAACGAAAAATGGGGAATCCTTGGTACGGTCTGTGATGTTCATTGGGAGTTTAAAGCTTTAAAATCCCCTTAACACAACATTACATTTACATATGCAACTGCTTTTCTTCTTTTGTCAGAACCATCAGTAATGCAAATATAAAGTTGCATAGGTTTGAACAGTCTTGTTTGATGAATAGTTTAGGTATATCATGGATTGTATGTTGTTAACATTTGACAATAGTTCCGCTCATGCGCTAGAGGGCGTCAGTGATGTGGCATCTTTTATTACCACTTAGGAACAGCTTCAATAAAACCGAGGCTGCTGTTTCCCAACGCATGCTATGCTTTACGGGGGCTTTCCCTTTTCTCAGTTTAATGTTTACTGCGTGCGAGATTATAGCTTAAATCCCTAATTTTAGAAATGTGTTATATGGAATTTGAATGAATATTAAAACTAACTTTACCATTTGTACAGCATAATAATTATCATATATAAAGACAAGAAGATAAAAATAGACTCCAGCTGGTCGCAAACACGTGGGGCAATCGATACACAAGAAACGAGCACTTCCGCTCTGCAGTACGGGCCAAAGACGTCCGAATGTGTATATGTTTACGGGGTATGCTTCTTGTTAGGAGTATACCGGTATTTTGAGGACAGGGGAAGGCGAAAACTATTTATAACATGCACGTGCTAAATTGAAATAACATACTCATGTCGATTTCAGTTGCTAACTATTTAGAACCAATGGGATATCAATGTCGGTGCAAATAGATTGTATGCACCGAGCTGTATTAAAGAAAATTATAATTTCTGGAAAATTGTCTTCTGGGTCGTTAACGAGTTTCCAAACCCTTGACAGTCTCTATTAGTCTAAAATTAGATTTTGTGTCAAACCCAATATTCGCCATGACTCATGAATATGAAAAGTAGGTCTAATTTTCGAAAACTCCTGTTCAATTGTACTGACAATTGCAAATCTTGAAATGATGTGCAAAATGATAAAGACTATATTTGAAATTATCAAAAAATTGTTACTAGAATAAATCATTCACTTGGAATGTTACACCATATTCATGCGCGAATTGTATCACGATTCCGCGAGTTCTAAAAATAGTAATTACCGCATACCCTTTTAGCCAATTGGAAGGCTCCAATTCGAGACCGAATCATTTGTTGGTTGAATTTGAAACCCAAAGAAAATTGGGACACAAGAATAAAAAATAAAAAACCAAAAGGCACTCAACATTTTTCGAAAGTGCATTAGTTGCGAACGGCCACTAAGCTTGCCTGCAGATAGAAATAGAAAACTGTTTGTTTCTAATACAAAGTAATTTGTTGTTGTTTTTACATTTTGTTAATTGTTATTGTATTTAAAAGAATATATTTTGTATTTGTTAGGCATTGATGCTTTGCTGGAATAAAGTTAAATTTGTGCTATTTACGTATTATTTTTCTGTAAATAGACTGGGTTCTGGCATATATGTGATATCATCCTGGACGTCCTGGAATGTCCTGGAAATCGCATCTCCGTCACTGAGTCCCGCTTTTATGACCAGCAAATTGTAAAAAACTTCAAATACCCTGCCTTCTTTTGCAATTATTTTTAAATAATCTGATGGACAGCATGTGACGCCGGCATATGAGGGTGACACCCCTTTTTTTGGTACGCAGTATTCAGGGGGGGGGGGCTAAGACAGTACGCAGTACGCAAATGGTCGGTACAAAAGTTCTGTTAAATTGTACGCAGACATCAATTTTTACTTTTAAAAGGTCCAAGCCAGAAACCAACGTGACATACAAATTCAAAGAACTGAATTTCGGCATTTATGAAATCTTACAAGCAAGCACAACACAACTAACGTTTGCAGGTATGAGTGTACAGGTGCATGCAACATAGTGTCATTTGATCTTCTTTATGTAAATGGAAACGCCAAAAATTGTTGTTTTAGTTGTTAAACGGTATGCAATACTCGAAGCCCAAAAATGGCGGTACACAGTACGCAAGGCTAAAATAAGGCGGTATGCAGTACGCAATGGGGGCGGGGTGTCACCCTAGCATATCTTCTCACTAGACTGTATCACGCAGGCTGACGCAGCAAGTTAACCCATATTCTAATTTAGTTTGTCAGTCACATGTTCTGAAAACATGACCAACATTCTCATAAAACAACATCTTTCCACAAAAAACTATACCAAAAGTCCAAAACGGCCTCTTTATCAAATGGCTTTTTTGATGGCCAACCCTTCAGTACATTCAGTCCTTTGATTGACGTTTGTTTTTGTTTTAAATTCAGTACGTTACATATAATAAGCCACTATTAACTGCGTAAAGAATTTATTTTATGGTTGGGGGAAATGCGTGGCGTAATGCATCCACTTGAATGTAACGAATATTACAGTCAGCGGTATTGGCAGACTTCCAGGTCTTTGGACTCTAATCACCTTGCGCAACAAAAGGATGTAAAATTAGGTTCGTGTAATGCATATGTAACATACGTCCTTAAAATCTAGTTACATTTCTAGAAAAATCAAATAACGAACGCATGTTTTTGTGGCTAAATTTGAATGCGATCCCCTTGTAGCTTCGCCTTATCAGTTTTATCACTATCATTAAAACCTCGTGTAGAACAAATTGTATTTTATCCGGCTTCCAGTCGTAACAACCTATTACAAGGGTACTACTGTGTAACACAAACCGCAAGCTTAACAAGGCCAACTAAGTGCACTAATTAGGTTTTGCTGAAAAGATGTTTTTTCCTGGACAGGATTCATTAGGCTGTAATAGATTTCATTTATATATGTCGATTTAGAATTAGTGTACGTTTCATTATGAACTTGGTTGATACATGTGATTAGTTAAAATGACATTCATGCTTTTAGAAGGGCGAAACGTGTTTCAAATATTATCCCTAAAGCTAAAGAGATATTAACAATACATGCACACACGTTGTGTGCATCCACGTTATTTATTATCTTAAACGCGGATATAAACTTTAAAATTCAATCGCCATTCGATCAAAATATTATAAAATGCACGTGCGACACATGCTCAGAGAAACAAGACCAAGAATATCTACGAA
>Ga0224511_10003760_pt1 | contig 11121 bp, 10 predicted proteins | sample SF_May12_sed_USG_2_FD_169988 | JGI IMG/M metagenome (GOLD analysis project Ga0224511, IMG submission 169988) | Sediment microbial communities from San Francisco Bay, California, United States - SF_May12_sed_USGS_8_1 | ecosystem: Environmental > Aquatic > Marine > Sediment | place: USA...
CCACTGGAGCGGAGGAAACATAAGCGGTGACCAAGTGTATACGGCGTTTCCTTGACGGTTGCCAATGTTTGTGAAACGGTAACGAGCGGTGATGAATTATTTTCATCACTCAAGGAACGCTCCAGCAAAGTTCGTGTGATTGGACCGGAGCTTTAAACCAAGCGCTGAAACTTTGTCATTGTTATGTATTGGTGTCTACAAATTGATAATCAAATTGCTTGTCTACGAAGAAGGTCAATACATGAACTGTATGAATACATGAATTGTATTGTAAGTTGAAGCGCCTAATAAAGTGTATTCCTGTAAGTAATTACTTGTTTAATGTATCATGTGTGAATGACAAAGTACAATACTAAACTAGGTGAGGCCAGAATAACAAAATTGGGTTTCAATATTGTCTGTAGTGTTTTTAACAACTATAAAATGTCATTTTATGCAGTTTGTATTAAAGAAAAAAACTCTTAAATGCCATTTTTGTAGCTTAAGCAACTTTTTAGAGAATGAAAAACATGTATCATTCGTATCTCCGTGTTGCAGTTGAATGTTGTTCAGCGAAAAGTGCTTAATTGATGTGTAGCATTTATCTTATATCACATAATATAATGCACATAAAACCTAAGTTCTAAATTAATAAATAATAACTGTTTAAAATTTGGTTTGTCTAGGTCATTTATGTAAAAATTTAGAATGTTTTTCCTTCTCCTGAAAAGTACCATATTTTGACATACGCGGATTTCATTTTACACCGACGATATGGTGTTTATTTGTGTCCTCGTTGAAAAGTTCTTTCTGAAGAACATTAAACAATTTTTTAAAAACCCAGCTTACCTTGATAACGATGCATTTTCTCTGCTGCTAAAAGCCTGCTGCAACAATTAGTATATTATTATTTTATAAAGACAATAACTCCTTTTCACAACTGTTTTCACTGTTATATGTACCTTATTACAATCTTTTTAAACATTACGGCGCTTTAAATGCGTAAACATACACATATAGCCCATATTTATATGCAAGTTTGTTTTTCACTATCAGTGTTTTGCATGAAATCAACTATTTTCTAACAAGTTCACTTTTGGTTGAACATTTACCCCGGGTATGTAAACACACCACAAAGTTTTACATCTTAAATACCCACCAACACATCACTGAAATTTAAAATACAACTACTTGATATTAATTTTCTTTGAACCGACTTCGTTAAACTTAATGATATCCAAAAACATTTCAAAATGTGCGATTAAACACAACTTTTAATGTAAAATCTTGAAAAATCCCTTATTCTGACTATAACAACATACCAGTATATTAATACCTCGATTTCCAAATACCAAAGCTAGGATGATTCAGTGTTAAAAATAGCAATCTTTAACATAGGTACTCTCCCATTTGTAAACAGATGTCTTTAGGGTCTTGCCGATTGTTGTATAATGGTCGTGTCGTTATATATATACATGTATATATACATTCATTTAACTTTGAAGTGGTCTATCACGCAGTCTTTTCAGTAATTACTAGCGATCTAGTATTTCATATTTCCTTTCAATGGTACAATCAACAAATGCACAATTTTAATCACAGTGCTCGTTAGATAGCTGTGCCCGAGGGTTCGCCGGGCCACGCAACAAAATGTCACAGCAAAAAGGGGGACATACGTTTACATGCACGAGATATTAATAGAAATTGATGACTGCCCCTAGTTATTGATGCTCAAAACGCGTGTGAGGTTTCATTGCAACTACATTGAGATTTTTACGCAAATACTAAACTAATCCAAAAAATATATCTTTTAGATCAAAATGCAGGTCTGAATTGTAGATTTTCGTTAATCACCTTTTTACACAAGGGGACATAAAATGGCTGAAAGGATGCAAGTGAGTTTGACCATAAAATATCACCTTGACTTTGAAGTGACATTATTTAAACATGTGCTATGCACATCGACTCATGGTGCTTTACACTTGTGCCAAGTCATTTCAAAATGTCATCAGCGCTTCAAGATTTATAGAGCGGACAGGTAATACACTTATACAATGTTTAACCTTGAACTATGACCTTGAACTGACCTTGAATCATACGCACTGCACATCGTCTCATTATACTCGGCATTTGTGCCGAGTTATATGTAAAGCCCACCAGTGGTTCAAACGATATAGCGCAGACAAGAAATATCATACAATGTTTAATCTTGAACTTTGACCTTGACATTGGACCGGCCTTGGTGAAACATAAACACTGCACGTCATCTAAAGGGGTATTTAAGTTGTAAAACGTTTGGTGTAATTTCATATCCGCGGTAAAGTTTCAACCTACTTTAGGTAAGCATGTTAGGATAAATGAGTTTATGCAAAACACTGAGAAGAAAACGGAACATGCATATCAATATAAGCTATATGTGTATGTTTACGCGTTTTAATCGACATAATGTTTAGATTTCCATAGTTATAACAGCGAACACAATTGTGAAAAGGAGGTTATTTCTTTATAAAATGATAATATACTAGTTGTTGCAGCAGGACTTTTGGTAACAGAGAAAATGAGTCGTTATCTAGGTAAGTCTTTTTTATATTTTATGAGTGTATTTTTCTAAACAGTTTAACCTTTCAATGGCACAAACGGATCCAGGGAAGGCGCACCCGGCGCTACCCCCTCCCCTGTTGACAAAGTCCACGCCCCCTAAGGTCAAATCCTGGATCCGCCACTGAATGGTGCCATAAGTCAACACTCTATGAAGTTGTTTGACATTTAATGTTGTCATTTACCTTATGTTTCTACATGTTTAAGGCATAAACTGTTAATATTAGACTGTGTTACTGAATCATACACGTATTGCATTCAAAACGTAAATGAATAATTTATTCGCTCATAATAAACACATTTTACACTTTGCATTAACCATGCATAAACTGTAAGGAGTTATCGAATAACTCTAGATAATTTATCTCCATCCGCAGTTGTAAAAGAAAACAACAACGTACGTTTTATGTTTGCTACAAAGTTTTCACTGTGGCAACTATTCTTAAGTCGCAAATTAAAATATTTTCAATACTTAATATTTTTAAATTTGACAAGTTCACTTAAGGAATTAAAACGTGCAAACTCTGCGTAATAATTCTAGACTTCGACATTCAATCCTCATCACAATATTTGAGTATAAGTATAAACTGTAAGGCTTATATACGAGTAAACAGGTAAAAACATCAAATAAATACGGGGAAGTTATTTAAAATATTTTGTCCCTTTATATAATCTATTTCATTTTTTATTTTGCCTTTCAAATCCACAAACAGTTGGTAAGCAATGAATCATGCATTCTGTTCGACAGTCGAATGTACGTACATTAATTGTCACTTCAATATTAGACACAAACTTACTAAAACACGTTTAATTTAACGTTCTTTTTAGTATCATAGTTCAACCCCAGACATTAAATAATTTAACATTAAATAATTCAATTTCAAATGTTTTTTTGTATATTGGATGTATATATCCCTGTAGTCATATTTCTTATCTATTATATATATATATATACAATTATACAAGAAAAACAATCCCATACAACTTCAGAAGGATGCGTAAAATCAGATGCTATGCTGTTTTTGGGTTGTTCACGGCAAGCCAGTATTGTTTTGAAAAGGTATTTCCGGTTTGAATTTTCCCTGCTTTCTATTTTATGCATGCTAATTGCTCGAATGTAGATGGGAACCAGTCGAGTTTCTGGCGATTTAGATATTATTACGTAAACTACCGAACATTTGCTAGACGGTAATGGTCGAGTTGTTCCGATTATGATGATGTAATGCTATTTCAGCGGAATGTATTCGCATCTTCACAACATGGCAAGTCATTCCTTTTAAAACGAAATTTTATTAAAATATGTTCAGCCTTGACAAGTGTCGTATTCCGTGCTTTGCTTTAAATACTTATATGTTACCCATGACTTGATTTTCGGTTTGAAAACGTGACATAATAAGCATATAATTATGTTGTTGCGTGATTCATTCCATATTAGGCATGGGGAAGAAAACAGCTAGTATTTTATATAGATTTCTTTTCTCACGTAAACATTTTCTACTCATATGATCGACTTCTTTAACATTTGCTCAATGACAAATCCTGTTGAGGTTTTGGTAACTTGTTACGGGGAAGACCATCACGTCATAATCGCTGTATCAAATTTACTTCTTCTATCACAACATTGCTTTTAAAATATAAAAAAAATCATGTCGAATATTTGCATATTTTCTCAATATCACAGAATTTTAATGGTATACCGGTAAACAATTATGCAAAATGCCCAAAATAAGCGCCGACAACTCATTATGGTCCGTAATTTGGTATTGAACTTTGTTTATTTTCGTCCATCGTCTAATTTTTTTAACACTTGAATTGTTACAAAATGAATTAAACAAAGCTAAACCATATTTCTAATAATGTGGGTCAATTTTTGTGCAAGGTTTGACGATGTAGCATTATTTTTTCTAGAATAAGACCATGACTGTATATCATTTCTCGTTCTAGGACTCCAGTACGTGGCTGCCATCCTTGGTAACGTTCTTGCCAGTAACGGGTTGGACACGAACGCGTGATTCGAAACTGGCGGGAACGAGTGTTACACGATGGACTTCACGTGCGCCAGCAACAGCAAGATACTAAAGCTTTTCACAATTGAGTATGGCGTCAAAGATGGGATCTGCGAATCAAATACTAGTAGATGTTTCAAATAACGCTTCGTCGTGTTCTCTCTTTTCATTTTACTATAAAATAATACTACATTACTTTTTTCAGAGGTACATTATACATGTATAGCGTTTTTGTTTGAAAAGAATGCATAGTTTCGCAAAACGTTTATTTCCTCCCCTTGTTGTACTGTTCTTTTGTTCGTGTAATAAGGTTTACCACATACAGGAAGTACGCTTTCTTTTGTTTTGACTAGGTCAGATCATAACCATAATCAAATAAAAGACAGTCAGTTATAAATGATCATGATTGACAGTTGGAGAACTGTCTATTGGCAATGGTCATTGTAGGCAGGTGGTCGCACAAAAGTGAGTCTCAGTTCCGTCTAAAAGTGTTAACTTTAATTATTTTTATATTTCGTTGTTACATGTACATAAGCGAAAAAAGATACCGAGTCGGAATTAGTTGGATGATGCAATGCACGAGGTACACGGGCAAAAGATGCTTTGTAGTGTGATGTTCATTTGATATATAGCATTGCATCCATTTATTGTTTTCACGTCTGTAGTGCATATGAAAATTTTTTATAAACCATGGCATGAACATAATGTGGTTGTCCTAAACAGTTTAAGTAAACAATATGGGCATTTATAAAGTGCACACTGTCGTTTTCGCATCAGTATATTTTGTGAAAGCTAGGCTACTAGAGTGTTTATGTAACATTCGTTTGTTTCATCAGTAATACATGTTGCACGAACACAAGTGGTGGCTGTACGGAGAATATGACACGGTAACACTCATTCGACCTTCGCCAGCAATGTTCCTTCAAGTCATCCTGCCGGACCTGAGCTACTAATAACGTTCTTTATACGGCGTGTAACGGTGTTTACATACATTGATGCAACATACAAATGTGTACTGGTAATAACTTTACAACTAGTTGTTGTTTGTTGCTGGTGTTTTGTTGAGACAGTTGCATGTTTAAGCGTAATTTTGTTTCGTTTTTATTTGTTGTTATTTGACATGTTGTTATATTTGTTTGTTTGTGTGTTGTTCAGTTGTTTGTTATTTTGTTTTAATTTTATTCAATTTTTAAAGAAAGTGTTACATTTACAGATACCATCTCATTCTGTAACGCTGAAACCACAAAACGTGACGTTGTGGACATCATCTACGACAAGTCTTCGGAGATAAGCCTCCAGTACCCGACGGAGTGCGTGTGTTCTATAACGTTGCCCAGCAACCTACTTTTAGAATATGTGGACATGCGTTTACAAAAATGAGAAAATGGAGTCGAGGGCACGGATTGTTCGTCTGCTATTCTTAGCTATTGAAACATTAACTCTATCGATGATATACAGAGTGGTCGCTGGTTTTTCTACGATGGAAGTAAAGTTAGCGGACCTGTACAAAACCAACGCCTTTGACGCGCCTCAGATGGTGTGGGTTAGGATGTCAGGTGTGTACACGTACTTTTACTGGTATTCGTTGTGTCAATTAAAAGGATTCCCCTGAGGTCTGGTCGTGTTACATCCTAAAAAGTAGTTTTTCGAAATTACGGTATTTTAGTACCCTTATTTTGGGCCATCTAAATCTATCAGGTAGTACCTTAATATGTCCTCCATCAGTTATCAATTTGTTAAAATGCCTCTTATACGTTGGTAACAACATACTATAGGTTTTCTATAATATAATAATAATACTTATTTGCATCTCACATGACCAGACCACAGGGACATACCTTGAATGTTTGAATCTCTGTGGTTTCTTCCAGACTCCCAATGCTCAATTATTTGACATGGTAACACAGTGAGTTAATAGGCACATGTATTATATTGTCAATATTTAATGCATGAAGAACATCCCGGGTTTACCCAAATTTTCAGTATGCGTGGCGTGCCTTTTTCAGCCGACGGAGATCCAGTGAGTGTTACGTGTACCCAATGTCACACCATCTTGCCAACCATCGGCACATCCGGGACGACAGGGAGTTTCGGTACAACAGGTACGCCGAGGGCGGGCCATACACCGGAATTATCGTAGCTGTTGTCATACTGGTGTTGCTGTTGGTCGCTGGGGCGGCGTTCACATACTTCAACCTCTACCGCAAGTAAGGCTACTTGTCATAAATATGCCCTGTCACATAAGCTGCCCTTTAATCAGTAACGCATTTGTCCAACGTATGCCGGCTTGTGCACACAGTGTTGATAGATCAAACTTAGTACCAACTTATTTTAATTCGTGATTTGACGACATTGGACATGTTCGTGGACACTTAAATTCGTGGATTTCAAATTATATGCAATATTACTAAAGCGAATAAGTATTTTAAGGATCTTTAATTCGTGGATTGTCATACCCAAAAATACACGAAATTAAATGTTCAACGAATATAAATGAATTCACAAATAATTTCACAAACGCTGCCATACGTTAGCAACAGTTGACACACTTAAGACGAAATATATCAATGCGTTTACGTTGGATTACTTATATTCACCGTTACATATTCCAGGAAAGGTCTCCTGTTTGGCAAAAAGAGACAGGCAGGGCAGGGCGCGGTGTTTAACGCCAGTTACAGATCGAACGCTGACGTTGAGGTGTACGCTGAGATTGGTCGCGTACCTGATGACGTCCTTATCACCAGTCCCAAATATGAGTCCTTGTACGTCCTCAGAAGCCCACAATACGAAACAACGCAGCCAATGAAGAGACCGACAAGCCTCTTAGCGTTGAGTTCAAGATGAACTAGACGGGTGCTTTCGGAAACGAAAGCAATCATGTCTCCCCCCGTATGTCACTGGATGGAATCAATTTTTTTGTAGAAGGAGGTAAAATCGTAAACTAGAGCTATCACAGAAGGTGATGAATACCCCATGTTCAACATAGGAAAGAGAGTTGATTTTTTAATGGTAGTCAGCGATATTGAACTTGATAAGTCATACAATGTAAAACCCACCAGGGGTTCAAAATATATAGAGCGGACACGAAATACAGTCACACAATGTTTAATCTTAGATTGTGACCTTGACCTTGAACCGACCTTGGTCTAACATATGCACTGCAAATTGTCTTATCATACTTGACATTTGTGAAAAGTTATTGATAAAACCCACCAGGGGTTCAAAAGATATAGAGCGGACACGAAATACAGTCATACAATGTTTAATCTTAGATTGTGATCTTGAACCTGAATCGACTTTGGTCAAACATAGGCACCGCACATCGGCTCATCATACTTGACATTTGTGCAAAAATATTTGTAAAACCCACCAGAGGTTCAAACGATATAGAGCGGACACGAAATACTGTTTAATCTTAGACTGTGACCTTGACCTTGGACCGACCTTGGTCAAACATAGGCACTGCACATCGTCTCATCATACTTTATATTTGTGCAAAGTTATTTGTAAATCCCACCAGGGGTTTAAAAGATATAGAGCGGACACGAAATAGTCATACAATGTATAATCTTAGATTGTGACCTTGACCTTGAACCGACCTTAGTCAAACATAGGCACTGCACATTGCTCATCATACTTGACATTTATGCAAAGTTATTTGTAAAACCCACCAGGGGTTCAAAAGATATAGAACGGACACGAAATACAGTCATACAATGTTTAATCTAAGATTGTGACCTAGACCTTGAACCGACCTTGGTCAAACATAAGCACTGCACATCGACTCATCGTACTTGACATTAGTGTAAAGTTATTTGTAAATCCCACCAGGGGTTCAAAAAATATAGAGCGGACACGAAATGCAGTCATACTATGTTTAATCTTCGATTGTGACCTTGCCTTTGAACCGACCTTGGTCAAATAAAGGCACTGCACATTGCTCACCATGCTTGACATTTGTGCAAAGTTATTTGTAAATCCCACCAGGGGTTCAAAAGATATAGAGCGGACACGAAATTGTGACGGACAGACATACGGACAAATTCAAACAGACGGTTTCAAAATGCAAAATTGACTGATTTATTGCACAATTCCACGAATTTATCGAACATCACTCGTATTAATAAAAACTAAAATACCTGCATGTGACACATTAATAGGCATTAACGTACTCGTATATTCATGTATGCGAGCTTTTCAATCAAACTATGGTTTGTGCTGGTCAATTTTGTTTGTAATAATCAACGTCTGCATAAGTTCAATCAATGATGCAATGGACTACAATGTATTTAAGCAATTTTATACCAGTAATTATTGTTGTAAAGCTTCAACACAATCACCGTTTCTGGTAAAACATTGGCACAACCACCGCCACCCCTCCATGTAAAGGAGGCCCCGAGTTCGAATCCGTACCGCACTAGCGGATCCAGGGGTTGCTCTCGCGATTTTTTTTCAAACACATTTTTATCAAAATATGGCCAAAACATGCTCAAAATACCAAAAAATGTATACTAAAACCCTATAACAATCAATATTTTTGTTCTGCCCACCGTAAGGTCAAATCCTGGATCCGACACTGTGCCGTGTTATGCCGTTGATGTAATATGAAATTATATAACAGTACCAGATGCCATATTAATGTTTTAGTATAAATTACTCCAAAATACTTCAAAAACAGATAATCAGTATACGTTAAAGTAAAAATCGACAATAACCCTCCATTTTTTTCACAAATGTTCATGGTGTACTGCTTTCTTTAGTTTATCCATGCGTAGCTGAAGAATCCATTATCCAGCCAGAACTCGCACTTTGTTGGGTTATACCCCTTCACCACCTCTGTGTTGTGAGACAACAACGCCGTAGCTCCGGGGTACGTGATCCAGTCTGACGTCGGTTTGCCGTTACGTACAAATGACATTACCTCTCTTTGCACGTTACGTTGCCAGCCAATGTCATCTAAAGTTGGATTTTTAATATAGTCAGGTATGAAGCCGAAAAACGCAAAGACGTCCCACATGTGGAATGAATATGACGCCGGGAAGGGTATTCCGACGGCGTTGACGGGAACTGACGGAGTTGACGTCACGACGTAGCGGTAAATGGGCGATTTAAACGTGCTGCTGGCATACAGAGACAACACGTTGTTTGGGCAGTTTGCCTGTATATCGCTTGACATGCTTGTGAACTGAAACTCTGGCGTCAATACGTTTACAGGGTAGAGCTTTAATGCTGTTTCCAGAGTCAATTGGCCGAACGTCCCAATCGTGGCGTTAACGTTTCTTACGTATTGGTCCCAACTCCACGTATTTAGAGTAAAGTCGAAGGGAAAGTAGTCAATCTCGTTTGCACAGGTACCTAAAATCAAAAACGTGTTACATATTTCCATGTCCAAAACCTAGTGAATCATTTGCAGATATTTACATGTTAACGCAGTGGTAAGAAAAGACATGAAACGATTTACGTAAATTATTTGCGAGTATTTGGAAACACAGGAACAAAAAAGTTTTGCAGATATAATATAATTATGTGTTACGGGTATTTAAGAAAAATACGGAATGTTTTGCAGACATTTCTAACGCCACCAACCTATCAGTAAAGGCACGTCGACCATCTCACCGTCCCGCCAGGCGTCAAACGGCGCCTTTGGCAGAACTACGCCTAGAACACGGTACGTCGGCTTATCAAACGTTACAAAACAAGGGGGTGAACTACGCACAGAACACGGTACGTGGGCTTATCAAACGTTACAAAACAAAGGGGTGAACAACGCCTAGAACACGGTACGTGGGCTTATCAAACGTTACAAAACAAAGGGGTGAACTACGCCTAGAACACGGTACGTGGGCTTATCAAACGTTACAAAACAAAGGGGTGAACTACGCCTAGAACACGGTACGTCGGCTTATCAAAAGTTACAAAACAAGGGGGTGAACTACGCCTAGAACACGGTACGTCGGCTTATCAAAAGTTACAAAACAAGGGGGTAAACTACGCCTAGAACACGGTACGTGGGCTTATCAAACGTTACAAAACAAGGGGGTGAACTACGCCTAGAACACGGTACGTGGGCTTATCAAACGTTACAAAACAAGGGGGTGAACTACGCCTAGAACACGGTACGTGGTCAGAGATAGGTTACCAGTACACGAATGAACTATGCTTAAAACACGGTACACGGGCTTATCAAACGTTACAAAAAGGGTATAATAAACTATTTTAACAATGTTTAAGTATAAAAAGGTTTAGAACACGATAACAAATGATTTTACGCTTCTTTTGCAAGAACTTTACATTGGGGGACGCTGTGTAAATCTTTGTGGTTATTTTTACAAGGTAAGTGAATGAACGCTAGCAGATTTTAATATTAATAAATATTTTTCATTTACCATCTACAACAGCAATGGCGCCGTCAAAGTGTCCTTTGGTTGGCAGACCTCCTTGGTCCGCCATTCCCCAGTTGGGATACACATCCCAGGGCACCGCGCGCGTCACTTCCGCTGACGTCAAATTGTATAGACACTTGACGTCATGACCACAC
>Ga0224511_10003761_pt1 | contig 11121 bp, 6 predicted proteins | sample SF_May12_sed_USG_2_FD_169988 | JGI IMG/M metagenome (GOLD analysis project Ga0224511, IMG submission 169988) | Sediment microbial communities from San Francisco Bay, California, United States - SF_May12_sed_USGS_8_1 | ecosystem: Environmental > Aquatic > Marine > Sediment | place: USA...
TCATTTTTAAAATGCCACAACTCGCTTAATTTTCAATATTTTTAAACGAAATAAAAATTAAAACGAATAAAAATCATTGGAGTATATAGAAATGTTGAAAAGTCAAAATGTCATTTTTTGACCCTTATGGCCCTTTTTCTGCGTTGTGCATATTATCGGTGTAAGATTTATGTACAAGTACTTAACCTTGTGTTATATTTTCTCCCTTTTTAATCTGACGCCGTTTGTCTTTTTTAAAGACATTTCTTGTTTGAGATACGGCAGATGGTAGAACTAAACACACGTCGACGTCTATATGAATTTATCGTCATATGATAATATATTATTTGCATAGCTGTGCAATTATTGGAAAACTACAGCGAAAGACTAAAAGATTTATTTTTAAAAGCTATTTATTCTCCGCCATAATTTGTTTGCTTAATACACCCCCTCCAATCACTAGAATAGTAACACAAGTGTTTCCTGTTAAATTTGTTCCAGAGCATCTTCCGTTACTGTTCTCGGGATGTAAATATGGGATGAAACGGTTAGGGGATTTTTTATTTAAATTATTTAAAAAAAACACAAAGAACAGCACCCTTGAAAAATGGATAATAAACCCCTATCAATAACATTTCAAGCCTGTAAATTATAAAACATATTCTTAAAATTCCTATGGACATTTATCAACACAGATACTTAATATATTGAGTAAATTAATGACATAAAATCACAGAAGTATGAAAATGCACGATCAAGATGATGCACTGTCATATAATCATATAACATTTTTCATAGCTTCTTGTTTAATAATGTCAATTAATTTGCAAAAAAATGTCTACGTTCCTAGTAGTACGAACAGTGATTTTAACGTGAGCATCGTGAGCCAACCTTTTATAGAATAAGGATCCGTCTCATGACTGATAGGGATCTGTTGAAATTGGAATAATAATTAAATTACAGTCCATTTACGACCACTGCCAATTGACTGACTACCATGAGAATGACACGAATTATGCCTGTTTTTCTAGTTGAATACATGAAACGTCTATGTTATCAATGTGCTTATTAGCGAGAATGTCAAATATGTACACTAATGTTTGTTTTCGCTATTTCTTTAGGAAACAGTCTTATACGAAATTAAAAGCATATATACTTTTTAATGTTTACAAATAAACATTTATTTATGTTGATTTTATTGATAAAATGATTTAATTGTGTTTTTCTTTTATTTTTTAAACCTATCTATTTATAAATATACCTATCGTGAAAATGTTCAATCGCATCAAAAGGAAGTCTTGTACGCCAAATTAATTGTCGCGAAGAAATAATTTTTGGTCTGCGTTTTGCGTAATTTGCGCATATTTTGTCTATCAAACGCAAAACAACAGACTGTGTGTAATGAAACAATGCATACCAAAATATTTCCAAAATCTTTTTATCCGTTAATAAAGTAGGAGTTATGAGCCGACAGCTCAGTTTATCGCAATCTGATGTCTTTGATAGTTGTAAATGAACAGCAACCTTATGTTTTAATAACAATCGTAAAATGACAAATGTTTTCACAAGAACATTTGTCAAAATGCGTTGTTTTGTCAACTGTCACATGTTTTTGTTAACAAAGGTTTTATATTTAATAACCTTATTGTTAAAGGTTTTTTTATTTATTAATGACAAACTAAACAAGCATTTGACAGTATTGCGGGCAATACATTAGTCCCCTACTAGTCCCTCAAAAAGTTCTTTAAATATCATACGCTCCTGTTAATTAACATTTATAATTTATTTCAGATTGAACTGATGAAAGGGAAAGCCCTCAGGAAGCATAGTCTGCACGAGAAAACAGCAGCCTCGGTTTTATTGAAGCTGTTCATCAGTGGTAATGAATGATGCCACACCACTGAGTCTGTATTTGTATTATTGCTACTTATTGACACACCGCGTTGTATGTACATGTACCTAACTTTGATAATTATTAAGTTATCACGGGACCCAGAATTCAACAAACAGCTGAACAGACGGACAGACGAACAGACAGGGAGAGAAAAGAAAATGTTGTGCATATTGTACGCATTGCTACCTATTCACGTACAAAGTTTAATACGCATAACTTTGATAATGTTAAGTTATCACATGATCCTGAATTGAAGAAACAGCTGAACAGATGGACAGACGAGCAGACAGAGAGAGAATGCTGTGCAAATTGTACATATTTCTACTTATTAACGTATCAAGTATCAAGCGCCTAGCTTTAATAATTTTAAAGTTATCAAAGATCCAAATTTTAAGCGGACAGACGGACATCGGACGAAGGGGAAACATATAGTCCCCTCCGGTGGAAACACCGGTAGGGGACTAATAAAATGAAAAGAGCTCCAATCAATGGTTTTATTTGTTCATAAAAGCTGGATTCGAGCAGTTGTCACAGTAAACTCTATTACGTTTTAAAACATTCCATTTTTAATAAAACATGCATTTCCCCCATACTTTCAAAACGAAAACAGTATCAACGGTGTCACAAATCGGATCTTGTTTATAACTTTTTTCTTCTTCTTTTGGCTACTTTATTAAAGCACTGACTAGTGTGTGGTGTTGTGATATTGTGTACTTCTTATTTGCCTGGAACAAAAGAGTTCACTTATATTTCATGCTCTCTGAACACTTTTGTGAAACACAAGCAATATTATTTTCAGTTCTCCATCACGTAAAAGCTGCAAGTGGATTTTTTGGCAAGTTATGCAGTCGTGTGTCTAATTCAGTATTGAGAATCTTATTTAAGAATGCTGACTCTGTTTGTCGAGACAAACGTGGCACATAAACAACATTGACATTAGTTGATGAGTAATTTGTGAAAAAGTTGGCAAGCGTTGTCATCATTTCAAATGCTTCAGTGAATAATTCTTTGTTGTAGGGCATTTCTTTGTTCTGTGCCAAAATCAGTTTCCTATAGTCCAAATAAAACGGAGGTTGTCATGTTTATTTTGTTTTCGAAACTTCCAATTACTAGATACCAGATTCCAGTTTTATTGTCAGGTAACACATTGTTACAACAGACATGTACAAATAATTACTATTGCAAACACGTTCTTACTTCAACATTCTTTCTTTTAAAGTCTTCTTCGATGTTCAAGTTACCTTCCTTTTTTACCTACATGTATTTTAGACACACTTTTGAAGGTTTGTACACACCATTTAAGTGTCTCTGTTATCAAATTAAAATGCATGAATTAGAGAACATGAATGGACAGTCCCCCAGCTGTCAACCATAATCATTTATAGCAGTACATTGTCAATTTTAATTCATTGGATAAGGGTGTTGATTGTCAGGTGGCAATTCGACCTAGTAAACACAAAATAATGCATACTTTCTGTTTGTGATAAACTTTATTCACACCAACAAAAGGACAGTACAAAAGTAAGAGGAGATTGAAGGTTTGCGGAACTATGCATTGCATTGCGGTGTATGACAATTGCTTTTATTACTTAGATATTTGAGATACAAATGACTTGGTCAGACAGAACAATAAATTAGGAAGATTTATCATGTTATATATTTGGATAACAATCGACAAACATAGACATATATGAAAACAATACAAATACATCATTTGTAGAATGACATATACAGTATTAATGCTATTGTTTAGATATATTATTTGTGTCTTTTTTGCTTTGTCCAAAGTACACCGGTTTTGGAAAAGAACGGATAACAAAGCGTACGTATTATTCTGCAATTTACTTGTTTAATTGTCAGCTATAATGAACTATTTGTTTACAAAACACACCAAATTGTTTAATATAGTAAATATTATACAATAATGTTATGTTTTGAACTGTTCAACATATCTGCTTTATAACCACACACAATCACGTACAGAAACTGTTATGGTTCAAATCTAGATTTTTATTTAATACTATCTTAGTAAGTAGTAAAAACAGGATAAAAACTATGTTGATGTTAACTTTGTAACAAAAACAGCAAATATAATGGCAATATCTGCATTCTTTGATAAACAAATTTCTATTTGTCATATGATTAGTTGTTCGCTACCAATTAATGTTTTACCAGAAATCATCATATATGTGACTATTATAATTCTTTACTACAATGTTACATACTATTATTATATATCTAATAAATCTAACCAACCGACAATTTGCATTTTTACCGTGACCGTCCAACATTTTCCGGTACTGGATCCAAAAAGTGTATATTAATTTCATATTGGAAGGTAAGGTACATGTGCAATAAATGATGCTAGTCTGGATTCCGATTTCAATCTTTAACGAATTAAAGACCGGGAACCATGCTTGCATACAGACTCCTCGTATTGTAATTATGTCTACAACAGCTAGTAAAACAAGAACTATATATATCAAAATAAACAAAGATATAATTATAATAAAACGTATCGGCTCGTCCAATATGACTTTTCAAGCTGTATACGAGTCCAAATATATTCCGTATTGTACAGTAAAATGTATAATAACCTATAATTAATGAACGACAAAACGCAAACAAATGCATATTCAATTTTAGCATCTCTACTTCTTCGAGCATCACAAGGGCTACTAAAAATCCATAACATACGAAAAAGGCGATTGCAGACTTTACAAAAAGAATGATGTTTCCGACATTTAAAAAAAAGAAAAAGAAAAAGCGTAATATAACAACGAATAAGCAAATATCGACGATGGATGGTTAGTAATTGAGATTTAAGCAGCAATTAATACGAGACCATATAATGAAATAATAGCTGAAGGTCAGCACGGTTGACATTTATGGTATCATGTTGCTCCTTGTTTTGACATTTCTCTTAGATCGCTATATTGTTCCTGCTTTATAGAGGTTTGGACCTTTAAGACTTATGTTCTGTGTGTTTTTCTGTGTACGGGCCATTTGTCATGGTGCCCTTAAACTTGACATATCTACATTGTTAACAACATTTTTTCTTTGAACATCTCTTCCATTTATTTATTAAGGAAATGCAGTACGTGAATAATGAATTAATCAAAAGTATTCATGTTTTAGAGAATCAATATCTGGTTACTTCAACTTCAACTTTATACTGCTAAAAGTCAATACGGACTACATAAGCCAAGCGAAAGTCGTGAACATTGACACTCTAAGGCTAATACAAGAAGCGCCGCAATGAAACGCAAAAACCAGGCTTTCAACAACAAGTCATTTTACTCCAAAACAATGACCTAAATTCCAGAGACCTCTGTAGCTATCCAGAGCAGTGTCATAATAGAAATAACATTTGTACCAAAGCAGAAAGTTGGTGTCGATAGTTATAAACAAACAACACCAGAAGCATGAGTAGCAATGCAAGGCTGCATGTTCATTTAAGCTACATGCATGCCATGTTACATTGTAAGTATTAATAGGTTAAAGTGTACTTAAGTTATTGTGTAAAAGATAAATAGTCTATTGTAAGCACGTGACATTGAGCTTACTACTACATGTAGATATCTTATTAGCATTCGCAAGGTGTAACATTTAAAAGGCTTCACATACTGCAAGTTTGGTATCAAAAGGTCAAAGCAAAGTCAAATTACAGTTAAGTACGCTTATAAGGAACCCGCTTATAATGTAATGCCGGATATAATGAACTAATTTTAATTCCCGTATCTTAAGCAAGGAACTACTTCATAATACGTTTATAAAGTACACAGGTTATAAGGAACATATTTTCATGGTCCCGATGAGTTCCTTATAAGCGGATTTAACTGTAATACGTGAAACGGATTTTTTTCAGCAACCTTGACCTTGACCTCGTTTTCCTGGATAGTAATTCCAAGTTGTGTTTCGATATAACAAATTATCAATACAAATAATGCAATTTCTTTCATGACAATTAAATAAATATAGGAATTTACAGTAGAAAGATAACCAGTGAAATTTAAAAAGTTATCTTTCTACTGATTAGATGCGCCTTATAACTCTAGCAGTACTGCGCGTGCGAGTAAGTTCAAAAGATTGACTACAAAAAACAACAAAGGTTTCATCCTATTATCAATAACACAAATTGTATTTCTTAGAATTAAAAAATAATAAACGTTTTTCTCATAATATACATAAGATTATAATGAAAAGAGAAAACTAGTTTCATTTTAAATTTGTCGATCAACGCGTAGAGATACGTGTGATCGATACACATTAAATGTGTATTCAAAATTTGTTTTGACAAAGACTTGACAGTTTCTGAAACATTTTTAACAAATGTAATTAGGAATAAAAATTGCATGCTTCTTTTTCATTCGAAATGTCTAAGAAATATCTTCTAAAGCAACAGTGATTACGTGTACAAAACATTGGCGATGGTACAAACAGGTGTAAGAAGAGTGATACATACTAGTACAAGTACAGCATATGTACATTGCCATGTGAAAGATGACGCCATGAATGGCGTATTCTGTAATCATGCAGTTCTGAAAGAACTCTTGTGCAATTGAAGCATTACAGACTGGCATACATTGCACTCTATCTAAGTACACACATATAAAATATGAGTAAATTTTTTTATGTAACTGTATCAAACTGTTTTAAACAGCAACACCATGTTCTATATTTGAGATAGTCTGAGATTTCTGTCTTAACTAGGAAAATGAAACATATGTTCTAGTTAGTCTGAGAATTTTGTTCCAATTGCCGTTATTAAGAAAAAACGTTTCAACTGTAGTTCATTGAATACGATACATAATATGTTCGCAACATTATCTTAATAATTTTACTTCAGAAGTAGTTAAAAAGATATCGCAACACTAAACAACAGCCTTTCTTTCCTTAATCAGACGTATTAAGTCTGTTCACAATAGTCCATAAATGATTACATATACAATGAACGGCACATTTGAGTTTGAAAATGATTAAGTGAAGGATGACAATACACAAATTTTCTATTCCCCATGGCAAACTGCAAGCAGTACCTATTTATCAATGTTGGACGTACAGACGACAGTTTTCTTAGTGTAACAAATGAACTAGGATGTCGTTTTGTTTTCTAGTATAAATTACACTTCTTAGGTAGTTTGTTGTCAAAATAAGCTTATTTATACTATCAAAAAGTGTGTAAAACTGAATTGTGTGTATATGTACACTAATTTAAAAGATTTTAATGAAGGTTTATTGTATTCTATTCACAACATGTTATGATGTATGTTTTAGCAAGATTTTAGAATATTTAATAATACAAGTCTTTAATAATACAAGTCACATTCACATTGGTGATTCCATATTATTTGAGTAAAGGGCGTGGTTGTAGTCTATTCACAAAATGTTATCAAGTATGTTTCAGCAGGATTTTAGAATGTTTAATTACTTTAATAATACAAGTCACATTCATTTTGCTGATTCCATATGCTTTGAGTAATTTTAATAGGACATTTAGAAGAATATGCGTTTGGTTATATGTCCATATCGGCGATTAGCCTTTATTTTAGCATTACAAGACAACAATGTTTTAAAATAAAGAGTATGTACAGCGATTGCAGAACATATCGTCATCTTACCGTCAGCAAAACAATGAATTGAAGCACTACCAGACAAAAGATTTGTAAAAAATAACTCAAGACTACGCTCTGTTTGTCACCTATCTGACTGTTTATCTTCGGAGTTGTAATTTGCGATTTTATCAGAATAGGAAGTATCCCAAAGGGAAAACCAAACGCACATCTTAACATGAAATAAACATCTGTTGTCTGGGGGAAATAATTAATCATTGAACATGACACCTTTCAAGCTTTAGTTTCAAATGTGTCTCTCAAGTGCTAATGTTTTATTTTATTATACCTCACGTGATTTATTAACTATATAACTGCCCACGTATAATGTACATAAACATGTGTTTTGAATTTAAATTCATTTAAATTGTTTGATTGTTAACACACTTCCAAATGACAACATCTTAGATGGCAGAATAAAAGGTGCTAAACCTACATGTTGACACCTACTTATTGGTCACAATCGTTACAATATGTAAAATATATGCAATAAAATAGCTTGTAGAAAGGGTAACTTATAAATGTCCAATGACCTACACAACAAGGACATCGTAACAAAACATAAAGGCAAAATAAAACGATTTGTCTGACATTGGATTTGGCCTTTTGGACTAAATTATGGTTAAAAGGTAGAATGTAAACAAATCATGTCACATGATATAGATCGTGCATAATAAAAAGATCTGAAATCATTTACCAGCTTTATTTAAACCGTATTAAAACGCAGTAAACTCTTACTACATGTATATTACCATATCAAGCATGTGTTTTGTTTCAAACATTATTTTACTTTTAGTATACACGTGCAGAATCATTTATTTTAGTTTTTTTACAAATATGTTTCAATATTTACACTCAATTGTTTATTGTGTGTATTGCGCGGCGCTTTGGGACCGCCTCGAAGGCATTAATCTATTGTCAATCAATCCTGTGATTGGCAGTTGCTTAGCGCGAAGAAAACAGTTAAGTACTTCATGTCTAAATTTAGAACACACGTGTTTGCATACTGTTTGATTTTTTACAATCTTTTCTTGATGAGTCATAAAAAGGGGATGAAAAAGCGACGTGTCCCTTTGTTTTCCACAATTAGTACTAACTTAATTTATAGAAGGAAAATAAACAAAAACAACATAACATATTTTTTATTTGTATATTATTTTAAAAACACGCTTTGAAAACAAAACGTGCTGTGTCCACTGTACAATACATTTTCAAAGGAATAATGCGTACAATGCCCTTTTATTCAGAATCAAATATATATAGATCGATACATTTAAAGAGGAGAACGTTAGAGGGATGAACGTTTAGAGCGTTGGGCTTGAGATGGTAGAATGGCAGAGCGAACGGAGTAAGAGGGAGAAATATAGAGCGCACTGTATTAGGAGAAGAACGCTAGAACAGAGTGTGTAAGAGTGGTGAAAAATTATATTTGAGGGCGTTAGAGCAAGGAAAGGTAATGCGCAGGTGTAAGAAAAAGAATATAGAGCAGAGTGCGTTAGAGGGAGTAACGGTTAGAGCGAAGGGGATGAGATGACAATACGTTATGACGTTAGAGAAAAGAAATGTTAGAGGTTTGAGAGAGAAATAGTTAGAGCAGAGGGCGTTAGAGTAAAATGTTAGAGTAGAGAACACTAATGTGAGAGCTGCTGGTGTTAAAAAAGAAGATATTGTAGCATGGACTTTGAAAAAAGACGTTATCAGGGAGGTTTCGAAAGTAAAGAATGAATAAACGAGGCATAAAAGGGAAATGTTAGTACTGAGCTTGGTGAAAGGAAGATAAATCTAAGGTGCGTTTAGAATTAAAGGGTTTAGACATAAAAAAAGCTTGGTTGGTAATATTAAAACATTTAGAATTTGTATCAACTGTGTTAGTATTTTGATTTTGGGTTAGGACAGATCTCGTACCATGCACGACCACACGTACGAGTGGCGACTCAACGAGCCGTATAGAAAAAAATGAAATTGTGTGGCCGACGTTAAACGCCATCCACCAGCGGTCCTTCGACCACTTTCTTTAGAGTAGCACAGGAAGTGTACTCTAACAAGTACGTTTCTACTTTTTTTTTACTTAATATTTAAATCTAAAATAACGATAAACGTGGATACAAATTCGATTATACGTCTTGTATGCGTATTTCCGTTACTATATTTATACCAGATAGCAACTTGTATCATTAGTTACAAAAGTAATATGGTATTTAGGGTCTCAAGAGCCGTCACAATAGGACTTTCGCACCTTAAAGAGATGCATTGTATCCCACTAGCTGTTTTGTAAAAAGGTACATGCATTGTTCTTTGTTACAAATCTTGACATATATTGCAATGATTCTTATTTTAATGGACTTATAAACAATAATATATTTTAAATGGTTACGCATTACTTGTAACAATTACTGAGTATAGAGATTGGAACACTAACACATAATTGATATACTTAACTCGACTTACTATACAGTATATAGAATACTGCTGTACGTTGAACATATTACATAAAATGTCACGATGTCACATTAAAAGGATAACCTAATATGAAACACTGTGAAAACATTGAGGGAGAACATAAACAATATATGTAACAGAGAGCTCTGAAGCTCGTTGGCATTCCGTATTTTTATATTTCAGCTATGTTGCAGGTCTTTGAAATACAACGATTTTATACTCGTCTGGTGAAGATGATATTTTATGGTTGTCAAACAAAACACAATATTACCCTTACATGTAGATCCTTAATCAATATACATTTAAGCAGTAGATTTTAGTAATTTGATAAATCTATCATTCGTATAGAACATTCGCACGAAAAGAATCCTGTTGATGCTTTTTAAATATCAGCCCCAATATTGACAACAGCGTATGCTTAATTTATATTGTTAGCGGCTTTGATAAACAGTGATTTTATGTTAAAACATTCATGCAAACATGGCATACAATAGTTAATTTTTAAACATTTTGAGCAAGAAATATAAAACAAATAAATGACCTACAGTCAAAGCAATTAACTTGCAAACATTTAAATAAATGAACGAAATCTGTATACAAACAACAACCTTCGAAATTGGTTTAGTAAACGTATTGTTGGAAACGATACATAAAGTCGTTGTTATATGACATACTGTTTTACGCTGGAAACTAGTACTGCTTGGAGAATAGAGAAATGGTGTGATTTCTTTTTTTTTTTAAATCTTTTTTAAATGTCATATAAACAACAGTTTACTTTGCATTCAATATCCATAAAATAAATACATAAAACTCTGGAGAGTGATATTCGTAAGGATACTACAATAAATCTTGCTACCTCATTGTTTCGTCGGAAAAAACTGTCAACGAGTCTGACAGATACTGACAAACACTGGACATATGTCCCAGAATAATAAAAGTTAAATTGAATTGTTTACCAATTTTGTAGTGCGTCGTATTCCACATATCAAAAGCAGTTTTTACTTAACCCAATCTCGTGTTTGTCTGGTTATTATACTGCTTGTGTAAAACTGATGGTTTCTCGTTAGAAAAGGAACAATAATAGAGAAATGCATTAGCAAAAGCAATACAGTACTTTCTCTGAAGCCAATCAACACACAGAGAAGTGCGATTGTAAAACAGCCTCTTAAAGATGCTAGGTCTGTATCTTTATACCCT
>Ga0224511_10003763_pt1 | contig 11119 bp, 3 predicted proteins | sample SF_May12_sed_USG_2_FD_169988 | JGI IMG/M metagenome (GOLD analysis project Ga0224511, IMG submission 169988) | Sediment microbial communities from San Francisco Bay, California, United States - SF_May12_sed_USGS_8_1 | ecosystem: Environmental > Aquatic > Marine > Sediment | place: USA...
CCAATAGCCCGATACAGGCTATAGCGCCACCTAGCGTGTTGTACGTCTTTTCCAGCTTCCCTTTCTTCTTTGCAAAGACGCCTTTCACGGGTAACACCTTTACTGTCTTCAGCATTGGCATGGTCTTACTGCTGTTCGTCAGGAATTCTACAGAATAGAATAAAGGTTTTATTACAGACATTAATATAGCGATTTATATGTTTAAAAAAGACAGTATACCATCATAATGTAGCATTACCATGGTATATTGACTATAATTTGACTGTTTAATTTCATTGTCCAACCCGTAATATAATAACAATCGCAAATATGTGCTATGTCCGGGCGTGTTTCTGTCTCTATACAACGTATGGTGGTTTTCTTGTTTGTTTTAAATTTAACGCCTTTTTTCAACACTGATTAGGTTATATGCTGGCGGTCAGTCAACCAGCGTTCCCGGTTCACCAGTACTAGCCCCTTTAATCCACAGGCGACTGACTGCCTGCGTCCTCATGTGAGTCATATGTCAGAAGAATGGATCAAACGAAAACTCACTTTCTATATCGTCGACTTGATCCTGTAGAAGCCCAAACTCATTGGCGAATACATTAACGATCTCTCGATCTATGTGCTGAAACGATAGAGTTAAAGGATTAATTTGCACGCCTTTAATAACTTTGAAATACTGTAAATTGAGGAGGAGGAGCAGGAGGAGTAGCAGAAGCAGGAGGAGCAGGAGCAGTTGGAGCAGGAGCAGGAGGAGCAGGAGCAGGAGCAGGAGGAGCCGGAGGATGAGGAGCAGGAGGAGCAGGAGGAGGAGGAGCAGGAGGAGCAGGAGCAGGAGGTTGAGGACCAGGAGGAGGAGCAGGAGCAGGAGGTTGAGGCGCAGGAACAAGAGGAGGAGGAGGAGGAGCAGGTGGAGGAGAAGGAGGAGCAGGAGCAGGAGAGAAGGAGCAGGAGGAGCAGGAGAGAATGAGCAGGAGGAGTAGCAGTAGGTTAAGGAGCAGGAGGAGGAGCAGGAACAGGTGGTTGTGGCGCAGGAGCAGGAGGAGGAGAAGGAGAAGGAGAAGGAGAAGGAGGAGAAGAAAGAAAAAAACACGATTACTTTGAGTACGCTGTGCTCTCTCTGCCATCCGTCCATGACGCGCGCGATCCGCTCCGACACGCTGACGGCCGCCGCGTCAGCCGTCTGCTTCCATTTCCGCTCTACCCTGGGACACTCCACCGCCTCCCAGTGACAGAGACTGAGACAAGACATAAAGATGATGACATAATGGTACCTTGTTTGCTGTATTATTTAAAAAAAACCACTCTTATACCACTTTCTAAAATCATAGGCATTAATATAAGTCTTTTTGCGCTTTAAGGCTTTCATTGCTCCTTTTGACACAAACTGTGAAAAATAGATTGAATAGTATGTACATGTATGTTACTAGGTATAGATATACATGTTATTTTATTTCCAATTTAGATGGACGAATAAAATCATTTACCGCGTAATATCTACTTATTATCAATGACATCTTACGCGTTTTGTGTTTTCCTGTCGTTGAGTTTCTCCACGATCTGATTATTGATCTTGAAGATCTCAAACTCTACCTTCTCCGTCAGCCGCGTCAAACATTCCTTGCTGTTTTTCTGTAAAATCACAGAAAAACGTTAACACAATTAGAGAAACTTAGTAGACCTGTCTGTAGTCAATTAAAATGAAGATAACAAATTTTAAGGTCACTCTTAAACATTTTAATTTACATATATCTGACCCTGCAACAAATAACATTATAAGCTAGATCTTATATATTTGACCTTCTTTACAAAACAAACGTACGGTGACAGTACAAAAAAGGTTGTAAGGAAACATAATATTTTCTCCTAATGTATGGCAAAGACGACTGAAACATGACATTAAAACATAAAGCATAACTACGACTGTTGAAGTATGACTAAAACGCCTTAAGTATGATTAAGATGTTCTAGAGTATGACTTCGGGGCTTCAGGTATGACTACAAAACCTGAAGAATGATTACAACTGTTGAAGTTTGGCTGTGACGTATGGCCGTGACATGTAAAGTAAGACTACCACGCCTGAAGTATGACTTCGAAGCCTGAAGTATCACTTCGAAGTCTAATGTATGGAAACGACGCCTAAATCATTACTGCAACGTCTAATGTATAGCAACGACACCTAAATCATTCCTACAACGTCTTATGTATGGCAACGACGCCTGAAGTATGACTACAACGTCTAATGTATGGCAACGACGCCTAAATCATTCCTACAACGTCTTATGTATGGCAACGACGTCTTAATCATTCCTACAACGTCTTATGTATGGCAACGACGCCTAAATCATTCCTACAACGTCCTATGTATGCCAAAGACGCATGAAGCATGACTACACCGTCTAATGTATGTCAACGACGCCTAAAGCATGACTACAACGTCTAATGTATGTCAACAACGCCTAAAGCATGACTACAACGTCTTATGTATGGCAACGACGCCTGAAGCATGACTACAACGTCAAATGTATGTCAACGACGCCTGAAGCATGACTACAACGTCTAATGTATGTCAACGACGCCTGAAGCATGACTACAACGTCTAATGTATGTCAACGACGCCTGAAGCATGAGTACAACGTCTAATGTATGTCAACGACGCCTGAAGCAAGACAGACTACAACGTCTAATGTATGTCAATGACGCCTAAATCATTCCTACAACGTCTAATGTATGTCAAAGACGCATGAAGCATGACTACGACGTCTAATGTATGGCAGCGACGCCTGCAGTATGACTACGACGTTTAATGTATGTCAACAACGCCTGAAGCATGACTACGACGTCTTATGTATGGCAACGACGCCTGAAGCATTACTACAACGTCTTATGTATGGCAACGACGCCTAAATCATTCCTACAACGTCTTATGTATGGAAACGACGCCTAAATCATTCCTACAACGTCTTATGTATGCCAAAGACGCATGAAGCATGACTACGACGTCTAATGTATGGCAACGACGCCTGCAGTATGACTTAGACGTCTAATGTATGTTGACGACGCCTAAAGCACGACTACAATGTCTAATGTATGTCAACGACGCCTTAAGCATGACTTAAACGTCTAATGTATGTCAACGACGCCTAAAGCATGACTACAACGTCTAATGTATGTCAACGACGCCTGAAGCATGACTACAACGTCTTATGTATGTCAACGACGCCTAAAGCATGACTACGACGTCTAATGTATGGCAACGACGCCTGAAGCATGACTATAACGTCTAATGTATGGCAACGACGCCTGGAGAATGACTACGACGTCTAATGTATGTCAACGACGCCCAAAGCATGACTACAACGTCTAATGTATGTCAACGACGCCTAAAGCATGACTACAACGTCTTATGTATGTCAACGACGCCTGAAGTATGACTACAACGACTAATGTATGTCAACGACGCCTAAAGCATAACTACGAAGTCAAATGTATGTCAACGACGCCTGAAGCATTACTACAACGTCTAATGTATGTCAATGACGCCTACAGCATGACTACAACGTCTAATGTATGTAAACGACGCCTGAAGCATGACTACGACGTCTAATGTATGGCAACGACGCCTGAAGTATGACTACGACGTCTAATGTATGTCAACGACGCATAAAGCATGACTACCACGTCTAATGCATGGCAACGACGCCTAAATCATTACTACAACGTCTAATGTGTGGCAACGACGCCTGAAGCATGCCTACGAAGTCTAATGCATGGCAACGACGCCTAAAGTATGACTAAAAACGTCTAATTATTTCAACGACGCCTGAAGCATAACAACGACGTGTAATGTATGGCAACGACGCCTAAAGCATGACTACAACCTCTAATGTATGACAACGACGCCTAAAGCATGACAAAAACGTTTAATGTATGTCAACGACGCCTGAAGCATGACTAAAACGTCTAATGTATGTCAACGACGCCTGAAACATTACTACGATGTCGAATGTATGGCAACAACGCCTGAAGCATGACTACGACATCGAATGTATGGCAACGACGCCTGAAGCATGACTACGACGTCTAAGTATGACAACGACGCCTGAAGCATAACTACGACGTCTAATGTATGGCAACGACGCCTAATGTATGACTACGACGTCTTATGTATGTCAACGACGTCTGAAGCATTACTACTAAGTCTTATGTATTACATCAACACCTGAAGTATTTCTACGACGTCTTAGTATTACAACGACATCTAATGCATAACTACGACGTCTTATTATAACAACAACGCCTAAAGCATGACCACAACCTCTAATGTATGGCAAAGACGCCTGAAAAATGACTACCACGTCTAATGCATGGCAACGACGCCTAAAGCATGACTACAACGTCTAATGTATGGCAACGACGCCTGAAGCATGACTACAACGTTTATTGTATGTCAACGACGCCTGAAAAAAACTACTACGATGTCTAATGTATGGCAACGACGCCTGAAGCATAACTAAAACGTCTAATGAATGTCAACGACGCCTGAAAAACTACTACGACGTCTAATTTATGGCAACGACGCCTAAAGCATAACTACGACGTCTAATGTATGGCAACGACGCCTGAAGCATGACTACGACGTCTAATGTATGGCAACGGCACTTAAAGCATGACCACGAAGTCTAATGTATGGCAACGACGCCTGAAGCGTTACTACGACGTCTAATGTATGACCGCGATGCCTGAAGTATGACTACAACGTCTAATGTATGTCAACGACGCCTGAAGCATGACTTCAACGTCTAATGTATGTCAACGACGCCTTAAGCATGACTACAACGTCTAATGTATGGCAACGACGCCTGAAGCATGACTACAACGTCTAATGTATGGCAACGACACCTAAAGCATGACTACAACGTCTAATGTATGTCAACGACGCCTAAAGCATGACTACAATGTCTAATGTATGGCAACGACGCCTGAAGCATGACTACAACGTCTAATGTATGGCAACGACACCTAAAGCATGACTACAACGTCTAATGTATGTCAACGACGCCTAAAGCATGACTACAATGTCTAATGTATGTCAACGACGCCTGAAGCATGACTACGACGTCTAATGTATGTCAACGACGCCTAAAGCATTACTACAACGTCTATTGTATGTCAACGACGCCTGAAGCATGACTACAACGTCTAATGTATGTCAACGACGTCTGAAGCATTACTACTAAGTCTTACATCAACGGCTGAAGCATTTCTACGACGTCTAGTATTACAACGACATCTAATGCATAACTACGACCTCTTATTATTACAACGACGCCTAAAGCATGACCACAACCTCTAATGTATGGCAACGACGCCTGAAGCATGACTAAAACGTCTAATGTATGGCAACGACGCCTGAAACCTGACTAAAACGTCTAATGTATGGCAACGACGCCTGAAGCATGACTAAAACGTCTAATGTATGTCAACGACGCTTGAAAAACTACTACGATGTCTAATGTATGGCAACGACGCCTGAAGCAAACCTACGACGTCTAATGTATGGCAACGACGCCTGAAGCATGACTACGACGTCTAATGTATGGCAACGGCACTTAAAGCATGACTACAACGTCTAATGTATGTCAACGACGCCTAAAGCATGACTACAACGTCTAATGTATGTCAATGACGCCTAAAGCATGACTACAACGTCTAATGTATGTCAACGACGCCTAAAGCATGACTACGACGTCTAATGTATGGCAACGGCACTTATTGCATGACTACGAAGTCTAATGTATGGCAACGACGCCTGAAGCATTACTACGACGTCTAATGTATGGCCGCGACGCCTAAAGCATGACTACAACGTCTAATTTATGTCAACGACGCCTGAAGCATGACTACAACGTCTAATGTATGTCAACGACGCCTGAAGCATGACTACGACGTCTAATGTATGGCAACGAAGCCTGAAGCATGGCTACAACCTCTCATGTATGGCAACGACGCCTGAAGCATGACTAAAACGTCTAATGTATGGCAACGACGCCTGAATCATGACTAAAACGTCTAATGTATAGCAACGACGCCTGAAACATTACTACGACGTCGAATGTATGGCAACGGCGCCTGAAGCATGACTACGACGTCGAATGTATGGCAACGACGCCTGAAGCATGACTACGACGTCGAATGTATGGCAACGACGCCTGAAGCATGACGACTAAGTCTTATGTATGGCAACGACGCCTGAAGCATGACTACGACGTCTTATGTATGTCAACGACGTTTGAAGCATTACTACTAAGTCTTATGTATTACATCAACGCCTAAAGCATTTCTACGACGTCTTAGTATTACAACGACATCTAATGCATAACAACGACGTCTTATATATTACAACAATGCATAAAGCATGACTACAACGTCACATGTATGTCAACGACGCCTAAAGCATGACTACAACGTCTAATGTATGTCAACGACGCCTAAAGCATGACTACAACGTCTAATGTATGTCAACGACGCCTGAAGCATGACTACAACGTCTAATGTATGGCAACGACACTTAAAGCATGACTACAACGTCTAATGTATGTCAACGACGCCTAAAGCATGACTACAATGTCTAATGTATGTCAACGACGCCTGAAGCATGACTACGATGTCGAATGTATGGCAACGACGCCTGAAGCATGACTACGACGTCGAATGTATGGCAACGACGCCTGAAGCATGACTACGACGTCGAATGTATGGCAACGACGCCTGAAGCATAACTACGACGTCTAATGTATGGCAACAACACCTAAAGCATGACTACGACGTCTTATGTATGTCAACGACGTCTGAAGCATTACTACTAAGTCTTATGTATTACATCAACGCCTGAAGCATTTCTACGACGTCTTAGTATTACAACGACATCTAATGCATAACTACGACGTCTTATATATTACAACAATGCATAAAGCATGACTACGACGTCTTATGTATGTCAACGACGTCTAAAGCATGACTACGACGTCTTTTTATGACAATGACAACGGAAGCAAAACTACGGCGTCCTATGCATAACTACGACGCCTTAAGCATGACTACGAGGTCTAATGTATAACAACGACGGCTAAACCATGTATGAGAACGACGCCTGAAGCATGACTACGACGCCTGAAACATTACTACGGCGTCTTATGTATGACAACGACGCCTAAAGCATTACAACAATGTCTCATGTATAACTACGACGAACGAAATATGACTTCGACGAATACTGTTCCCGTACCTGGAGTTCATTCACGTGCCGCTGCATGTCCTCGTACTTCCGTTTAAGCTCGTCCTCCGACAGCTCCTGCTGCACGCCTGTCACGCGCAACACGTAGCTAGCTCGTGTCAGGAACGTGGACAGCCACCTTGGTAAACAAGTATAAAAACATTATTATTATTAAATTTATTATTTCCTTTATTACATGGACATTTTCATATTATCACAATAACTGTGTACTTATTGCAAAAAAACTCACCATAACACAGATAACGTTTATGTAAAAGATGTTTATCTAGAGCGAATTATCGACTATATGAATAAAATGTTGTTCTATCGTTCTGTGGATCTGTCATTTAAATTAAACGGCACAGATGATTAAAATGGTTGGCAAAACCCTTTTTTTTTTAAAAACAAATAACACTGAACTATGACATTTTTGTGAGTACGGCAAAATGTTTACTTTTTTGTATCCTTTGCGCCGCACATAAAACTTAGAAGGAAAAACTATTTTACCAGTAGTTATTAGTGAGTCCCTGTCTGAGACAATCCGGTATGAAAGTCTCCATCTTTTCCAACAGCTGCCTGTGTTGCTCCAGTGGGTGCTGGTAGCGCTCAAACGCGGCCTTACACTGAAACAATGACAGTGGTCAAATACGTACTTTCTTTGAAACATTGGCAGCGGTCAAATACGTACTTTCACTACAACATTTGCAGCGGTCAAATACGTACTTTCCTTGCAACATTGGCAGCGGTCAAATACGTACTTTCCTTGCAACATTTACAGCGGTCAAATACGTACTTTCACTACAACATTTGCAGTGGTCAAATGCGTACTTTCTTTGAACGTTGACAGCGGTCAGATATGTACTTTCTTTGAATCATTGGCAGCGGTCAAATACGTACTGTCCTTGCAACATTAGCAGCGGTCAAATATGTACTTTCTTTAAAACATTGGCACCTACTCTTAGATATGTCCTTTCAATGAAACAACGACAACTGTCAAATACTAGAAAGTACTTTTGTTGAAACTTTGTCAGCGGGCACACAGGCATATACCAAAGCTGTCAGGCGATTAAACATGGTATCTCGTACAACTAGAAATAAGAAACTGTATCAATCACTTACGGACGTGGCGGACATGTAGTGTATCTGGTGCTGACGGACCCCGGGATACACAGCCGTCAGCTTCTGGAATGTGTCCTCCCTGACGTCATCCCGGTCCTTGTCCGGAATGTTCTCCCACTTGTTGGCAAGAAATAGCGAGGATTTGGGACTAAACTCTTCACTTGAGTTGACTACTGTCCGTAGTAGGTGTCCTAGCTAAAATGATTGGATAAAACATCATTATACATACATTTGTATTTTTATCTTTGTGTACCTAACGTAATTTTTTATTGTGAACACATTGTTTTTAGTTTTAGCTACTACTGATGCTGCATTTAAAAAAATAATTTACTTCCCACTTCTGCGAAGTCAGCGTTCGTTACCACACTGATACAACAACACGTGCTGACCTAGTGGCAGAGGTATACTTGAGCAACATGTGTTGTATCTTCCTCAAATACATCAATATAACTAAACAATATACAAAACACCGCCCTACCCTGCTGCTCTGGACGCCCCCGGCTGTGTTGGTGTTGATGACGTACAGGAAGCCGAACGCTGCGTGAAGATACTGGCCCAGTCTCTGGTCCACGTTGTTGCCGCCCCCGATTCCTGGGGTGTCCACTAGTACCACACCCTCCTGCCAATAACACATTGGAACCCAACCAGTAAGTTCAATTGTTAAAACAATGTTTGGAATTAGTGAGGGGACTAGGTCTAATGGTAAAACACTGGCCTACATATTTAAGATATGCGCGTTGGAATCCCCGCTCACCCAAATAAAATAAGTATAACAAACATGGTTCGTTATTTGAATATTATAGCTAACGAGCCGTTTTAATTCTCACACTTATTATATAGCCTTACACATGTATTAGGTTAAAGACATTACTAATGGGGGTCTTTATCCATATTAAATTAGAAATCCTATCATTATGTACTGAGCCGTGACATGGCACAAGGAGCATTAGTATTTCATGGGACTTCTGCCTGTACTGGAAGGCCATTTGATGGATAGATTATGTATACAGATATTGATTGTGAATAAACACTCACCTTTCAACTGCATTTAATCAAACTTTAAATTGTTACACATGCTACGAGAAGAGATCAGTACAGCAGGGCCTAACCACATGAGTTGCTGTGACAGTTATAATTTCATGGCATGATCCCGCCTAACCGGCGTCCCAGGGTTTACCCGCACATGTCTTATAACTCCGTACGCGACTCGCCGTTTCCTACACGAGTCAGCTGTGACGTACAACTGATTCAGACTGGGTCGGTACCATATGGAAAAAACCTGCACCATATGTAAAACATTACGTTAAAGTACATATTCTGTACCCAACGTTAAAATGTTCATACTCTACTAAAATGAAGTACTTACGCTGAGTGTACGGAAGGGGTAGTAGACTTCTATTCGAGAGTAGGGGCTGTCGTCATCGTCGTCTACCATCGTCACCGCGCGCTTGAATTCCATTCGACCGTTGTCGTCATCTGAAAGAGTATTAACACATAGAAACAATAGTTCCATACTTAATTTATTACAAGTATGAAATGTTTAGAAAGTATATAGCGACATAAGAAACAATACTGAATAAAGTCAGCTGGTCAAATAAAAGATATTTCAGACGTTGGCGAAAATAAGTTTACCTGCAAATTTCTATTATGATGTCTTTGTTTCTGAAGTGTATATTGATTATTTATTATTTAAAAAAAGTTTCAATCAATGGGTACTGTGTAAATACCTAATGAGATCCTGACTGGTCGACTGTCAGCTTTTGTGTCCGTCTGTCCTGGCAGCGGCCTAGAGAAGCAGAGGGCCTCGCGCCGGTCGCTACGTCGGATTTCCACAAAGGTGCTCGTGCACTTGAGAGCGTCTGAGGGCAACAGATCGTCCTCTAAGAGAAGATTGACAACAGTGGACTTTCCCGCGCCGATCTCGCCTACAACAAAGCTTTCAATGCAGACACTGCTGTTGTTCGACCGAGCAAATGAAGAAAACGCGTCTCGCTAAAAATCTGACAGAGCGGCGTTTATAAAAGATTTTACAAAAAAACACTATACAACAGCAAGCAGCCTGGCCATCAGTCAACACATTTATCGATGATTGCATATTGTAAGCATGGTATCAAAAGTTTACAAGAATCCACTTCCGTAAGATGCATTTAAAACACCTATTTTAAGAGCAGGTGCACCTATATCCTACCGGCAACCAGGATTGAACATTCCCCTTTCTGTAGAGAGAGAACCCTCTGCTGGAAGTCCTTTTCCAGTTCTACAAAGTATAATGTAAATTTTAATTAATTAAAGCAATATAACATTTGCATAAAATTACGAGAAATTGTCTGTAAATATTTTTACTCAACACCAGCTCTATCTTATTTTATATAATTTGATGACATTACTGTTTTCATTTTGTATGATTAACTTGTTTTTAGCAGTTTCTTTCAAAAATACATATGGAGCGAGGAGTGAAGTCCCTCCCCTTGAGTACTGCGTACTTCTTTATTTTAAGCCTGCGTATTGCGTTTTCATTACTATTAAGACCATAATAAATAAAAACAATTTGTGGCAGGGACATGCACCATCATCCACAATACCTGGGTACGTTTTCTTCAGGTTCGTCAACAGCCTCTTGGGAAATCTCTCGGCCAGGCCCTGGGTTGTTTGGAACTTTGCCTGTAGTTTCGCCCTCACCCCGGCGTGGTCACGGACTGCCTTTATAATGCCTATCTCCCCCTTCCACGGCGGCTGGT
>Ga0224511_10003764_pt1 | contig 11118 bp, 6 predicted proteins | sample SF_May12_sed_USG_2_FD_169988 | JGI IMG/M metagenome (GOLD analysis project Ga0224511, IMG submission 169988) | Sediment microbial communities from San Francisco Bay, California, United States - SF_May12_sed_USGS_8_1 | ecosystem: Environmental > Aquatic > Marine > Sediment | place: USA...
GTTTTCATTAAAAATTTCATAAGTAAAATTATCTGGTCAATGTTCAGGACTTGCGCCTGCCTAATGTAGTCAGTATTGACTTTTGGCAGTATAAAGTTGAAGTTGAAAAAAGTACAATTACTCAAAAGTTATGAAGAGAAGTTACTCTTACTCCTACTACATGTACCTTCAAAGTTTCTAGTTGATACCTGTTCTAGTTGCAGAGTTACTAGTATGTGCTGGACAAAGTTCAAAGTGTGAAAATGAACAAAGGGTAATAACTGCAAAATGAGGCAAGGCGAGTTAAAGTTCTTTTGCACTGCACTTCTAATCAATGAGATTCATCTATCTACAAAACCACTTGCAGTTCCAGAATTATGTCACAAACAATGTCCAAAGTATAAAAATGAAGAAAAGGCAAGAACTCCAAAATAAGTTAAGGCAGAGCTGCAGCGTCTATATGCTCTCCCTTCAGGGAGCATAAAAAGTATTATGTTGTGAACCTATTGATGGGGTTTATTTAATATAATTAAGGGGACTTTCCCCTGTTATGTAAGCTAGGCGGAAAAATAGACAAATACGCATGCATCTGTTACTAAAGATACAGACGTTGAAAACATTATCACTTACGCAAAACTGATATACTAGTAATACATTATTTAAAAGATGAAGATCTAAAACTATCTTTGTTAATAGTATACACTTCAAACAACCTGTTCAATCTGTGCTTCAACATTATTTCAACACACAAGCAATGTTTCACATCTTTATTTATCAAAATCAGTATTATGCACCATATGAAATTAAGAACTACCATGTTGCCATGGGCAGAAGTAGAGAAATCTACGACATTAACTGACAAAAGGACAGATGCCTATGAGTAAACCGGTATCAATACAACATAATTATAAAGTGTATAAAGTCTGTAAATATTTATTAAAAATAAGAAAAACTTAAATATCCAAATCAAATGTATAATGTATAAAATTTTATCATATTTACTGTTTTTCGTGTTTGTTGGGTTTTTAGTAAACCTGGTATTGTTTGTAAAATTCTTAACAAAACAAAAACACAAAAACTATCGTCAAGTCACAGTAGCAAATGAAAATGCAGGTAGATTTCGGAAACAAGACATACGGAAGAATAGTTTAAATGCTGCATGATTGTAAGTAAGATAGTCCTGAAACAGACATCTATTAGGATTGCATGGCTTTCAGTAGAGCATTGCTCTTGCCCTGGCGGTGGGTTTGCGCACACGACCTCTGCTACTGACGGTAACACTGGCTTCGCCATCTGTGTCAGAGTTTCCGCTCTCTTCATTGTACTTAACAGTCTGACGACCCTGGTTCCGTGTGCTGCGCGAACTTCGTGCCCGCGAACTGTTCCCATTCTGAGGAGCCTTGGATTTGATCCGTGACCTCTTGCTTGGCGGAGCAGAATCACTACTTTCACTTTGTTCACTACTTTCTACTTTCTTGTTGATTTTCTTTTTTATAGTTCTTTTCTCAGACACAGGGCTGTGAACACTACTGTCCGATTCCCAGCCTTCCTCTGATTCCTGACTACTCGCAGATTCAGATTCTGTCTTATCAGAATTTTCATCCTCTTCTTCAATTTCTTCCTCTTTAATCCTACCTCGAACATTTTTTAACCTTCCTTGAACTCTACCATTCTTAGTCGCAGGCTGTTTTCCTTTTGACTTTTTCCCTCTTGTCTTAACATTTCTGCCTGGCCGTTTTCTCTTCAGCGTTGTATGGGCAGGATCGGAGCCAGAGTCTGACACTGTTCCACTCTCTTCACTGGCACTGACCTCTTCCTCTTCCTCCTCCTCTTCTGTATCCTCGTGTTTTAACTTCACATGAGCAACTTTGGAAACTCTTGAGGTAGGTGTTGTTTCCTCGATTTCAGTGTCACTATTACTGCTTTCCTGAGACTTTTTTATTGAGCTTGAGCGTTTACCATTGTTCTGAGATCTCCTGGGATTCGCACTGTTCGATATCACAGATTCATTGTCTTCCTCGTCCGAATTGTCATCATCATACCGCCGCAGCTTGAGAGTGCCAGTTCGGGCCCTGGTAGAATAAGCTGAGCCGGAGTTTTCCTGGCTATCCTGGGGTGGGGGGATGCCTCGCCTGACACCTGTAGCAGAAATAAATAGCATTCACTGGTGGTTTGTGGCATGGTTTTAGAAATAACACCCCCGCACATAATCATTAAAAAAGCAGTATTTGAAGTGTTACATACATTAACAGGATTAAAAAAGCCAAATGCTGCATGTATGTGCATGTATTTAAATGGAACATTCAATAATTCCCCATGCCACTTATATACTTTATTTCTTACATTTTTTCTATGCTACAAAGAAAATTGCAGCAGCAAAAATAAAACCACACTAACCTTTCTTCTTTGGTGACTTTTTGGGAGAATGCTCCACCTCGAAGTCATCATCCGTGTAGTCTGGCTTGGGTTCGGGGAACTCAAGAGGGTCATCACAGTAGGTGTACCCTCCTGTCCTCACACTGCGCCTCTCTTAAACAATAAAGGCAAATTTGTACGGGTGAAACTCTGGGGTTTACAATCTACATTCATTCTTAATCTTTCAACATGTATTTATCTATGAATGAATTTCACTGATGATTTGAAGGTGATATGATAAACAGAAGAAATGTAAAGCAAAATGGAAAACTTATTCACTTTATGTAATCAAATAGTTTAAGGCTATTGAAAACAATCAATCCCTCAGTCAAACCCCATACCTCTAACAGGTCTTTTCCTTGCATACAAAGTCTGTGGGTTTTTGCTGGGTGACAGGGACGTTACATCTACATCGTCCGTGTCGGAGCCATGACGACCGTGACCGTTAGTGAGCCTGGAATGGCTGGCTCCCCGCACGCCCCGGGCCGACCTGGACATCCCACTACTGCTGGTACCCGGCCCACTGGATGACACATGGGAGGGATGAGATCGTGATGATGAGGATCTGAAATAAAGCCTAGGGTTAATCAAACAAGACATGTAACAGCAATATTTGGTTTTTATACATTTTTATAGTCTGCAATTTGTTATTGAAATAACAGTTTAGCAGATAAAACTAAGATTATCAATTATTCATGATCATAAGTGATAAGAGATACATGTAATAAAATTTGAACTGCCTGCAACCATTTTGCTTTACCTAATGATAGTATGTAGGAACAAAATTAAATATAAGTGGTCTTAAGATCCAACAAAACACTTACTGCACATTGTATCTACGGGCACCAGTCTTGACTGCTGACTTCCACGTGGCGATAATCTCCCTCATGCGGGAGTCAAACATGGCGGATAGTCGGAGGGTCATGGTGTAGATGCGGGAACGCTTGTTGGTGTTGTAAAGCTTGGAGTTGGAGAAGATCAGCGACATGTCCTTGGCCAGCTGACATGGGTCGCTGTATTCGCCCGATGTCAGTTTCTCTCTCACTATGCCCAGATCCATGGGGTTCTCTATCACTGTATAGTAGTCCTGCAAGCCACAAAATGTATCATATTAATATCAGTACTAAACACTATCATAAAACACTAACAGACTTAATTTGTACCTGAACTACAAGTAAATCTGCCCGACGTAATCTTTTTAACATTTTTAAAAGACCAATAATAAATAACAGTAAATCACAACTGACAATGATGAACTTTTTATGATACTTGATCAAGCAGCAGCAACTTAATAAGCAACTACACTTTACATACATATGTAGGTAGACCCAACATTTACTAAGCTATCTATCAAGTGGCTATAATATTTACATACCAGAGGAGCATTATAAACTTATCTATTAAGCCACTACAACATTCACATGCCCGTGCAGGCAGACCTACCGGGTAAGCGTCGATGTTGACGGGCAGTCGGAAGGGCTCCGAGTCCTCCCACTGTGTGATGGTAGAGAGAAGCTGCTGGCACTCACTGCGCCAGGCGTCCGGATTCAGCGCCACTGCGGACAGCTGCCGTCGCCGGTGTGAGGGACGCGAGGTGCTGGGTGACTCGTCCTGATGAATTACAGTTTAAAACAGCGTACGTCATAAGTTAGCTATAAGGCTAGCCATTAGTTTTAAAAGTTAAATTTAAAGCTAGACATTACTTTTTAAGTGTAAGCTACAAAGTATACACTGTGTGGTTGTTTACTAATTAACGTATCGACAGAACGCTTGAATTCACGTCCGATGCACGAACAAATGCAGGAAAGCATGTAATGTCAAACCATGCATGTGCGCATTGTCAGCGATAGACGATGCATTCCTTTGATTGGTACAAATGACGTTGTGCGTTATGACGTTACGTAATATCAAGCCTTTTGTGGTGACTAAACATTTCAGATGGTCCGACAAATGGGTTGTTGATAAGTTTATTGTAGTTTTACTATTTACAATGAATATACAATATAGCTGATTAGGTATGTGATTTCGATAGACATAAATTAGCCAGCTTGGTTTTTCTGGTCCTTTGGAATCATATATTTTATGTTTACATTTGAAAATAGAGATCTGCTCATGCACTAGGGGATGTCAGTGGTGTGGTATCATTCTTTACCATTGATGAACAGCTTCAATTAAATTGAGGCTGCTATTTTCCCCATGCAGTGCTATGCTTCCTGAGGGTTTTCCCTTTTTTCTGAGATTGTAACCCCAAAATTAAAAGGTTTTCCATAATGAAGCGGGTAGGGCTGGAACGATACAGTCACTATCGGTACACTATCGATACAGACATTAATCGATACGAATCGATACAGTCACCATGCTGTACCGATACAGATGAGGGTGGCAGCTGCAAAAAACAACGACTATTCCGAAACCAAAATATTCATTTCACACTTTACTTTCATACAATGAAGCAAAAGATTTAAGCATATTGAGTTTAATCCTATGGTACACACTACACAGGCAATCATTTTGCTTAAGCACTAGTATTTGTTGGATTCACTGTATCGATAACCCAAAACATTCACTTTGTTGTTGAAATCCAAAAATCTTGATTTTGAAACCTTAAGTCATGTACATTTTTATCGTATCGAATGTGTATCGTATCGGCAAGGTCCGTATCGAGTACGTATTGTATCGGCTGCTGACCGTATCGTTCCAGCCCTAGTAGCGAGTTCCGGGGTTAGCGTGGATACTGTGCGCACCTGTTTGCTGGAGGTGCCTGGCGTGTCGTAATCCTCGGTAGCCTCCCCGCTGTCCGAGCTCCAGTGGATCTTACGTCCTTTCACCAGCTGGTTGATCAGCTGACACGGGTCCTCCATGTCCGCATCACTGCGTGAACATAGTAGAACATATGTATAGAAACATACGTACAGAAACATGTATAGGAAGGTTAAAGGAACTCCCCTGTAGTGTCTGGTTGAGTGTCACACATGTCTTCTTCTTCAAAAAACTGTTTTTTCTTGTTTTAAAAGTTTTTGGGGGAATCAAAACCTATTTTGTGTTGCCTTAATATATCTTTTACTGGTTGACAATTTGTTTTAAACTTGTAAGTTATCTGTTGATCTGGGAAAAGCATTACAGACTGAAGGAGTGTCCCTTCAAAGATTAATTAATACTATGTATATCCAGTTTTGCTTTTATTTCTACACACATTACAAAATTTATGGATAAATATATTACAAGGCACTTGCATTTTTTTCCAAAATCACAACAAATGAAAATATGTAAAAGTTTTTACCCAATGAACTTGAGCAAGGCATCACAGAGTATCTGAGCACTCTTCACAATCTGCGACTTGGGCTCGTTGAATTTCTTGGCATTCGATTCAATGTATCTCAGGTCAAACTGCAGGGATGTCACTCGCCTGAAAGTTCATGTTAAACATGGACACACTGATTTAAAATACGGTGACTAATCAAATGTTTCAACTTAAAAAATGCTTGTATGAAGTACAGTTTTAACATACAGGTAGATCAGAAACACAAATATTAGCAACCAACAAATCTTTTAGGGAATAAGATGCTCAATTCATCCCTAAATGTTGACATAATACTTTATCCAAAGAAAAATCATCAAAGTTTTATATTTATAATCATAACACAACAATACAACATTATCACTGGAAAGCGGCCAGCTGTACCTGTAGAAGCGGTTTTCCAGCCTGCGTTTGATGGTGTTGAGGTCCATGGGGTACTCTATAGTGACAGCGTAGCTGGGAAAGGCATTCAGGTCCACTGGGGTGAGGAACGGCTCCGCTATCGAGTGGCACATCACCTGAACATGAGAATGGGAGGTTACATAGAAACAACAACTCTGTAGTTTTTGTATTGTAAAGAAACTTTAGTTTACAGTACATTAAATTTCAAGGCTTTAACTCAAACTGAAGAAAGTAAAATCTATTGCAATCTCAGAGCTAAAAGATTTTTTTAAATGAATAGCAAAGCCACAATCATTACAATGGAAGAGGCTATGATTGAGCACTATCCATTTTATGAGTCAATGAGAATTAACAATGTACAGTGCCCACCAAAAGTCTGGAGACAGAGTTACAAAAACTGTTCAGTTATAGCATATACATTTGTATCAGAATTAGGCAAAATAATGATGTAAATGATTTTTACATAATGTTAAATTGTACATAAATGCACAGCAGACATGTTAAGGCATTGTTGAAATATATTTCGTGCCTGATGTTTCTGAAATTCCAGAAACATTTACATATGTTTCCATAAAACAAACATTGGTTGAATGGGACTGAAAATAACCACACTTTCTCAAGAGCCTGTGAACCACTCACTTTTGTAAAATTGAAAATCCTTTATGAAATTAGTTAAAGTAGTTATTCATGACTATGAAACATTCAGTTAAATGTAAGTGTTTGAAAATGCATAGGAGTTTTTTTTAATTCGATAGGACATGGTGTTGTAATGGAATGTAATAGGAAAATGACAGGTTGTCTCCAGACTTTTAGTGGGCACTGTATTTATAATGTGTATAAAAAAAATTCCTAGTGAACGTCATCCTGCTAGCTAACCTGCTCCCAGCCATGGACGATGCGGTCACACTCCCCGTCTCGAGGCCCGCACGGCCACTCGCTGGCGCGCGGCTTGTACATGAGGGACTTGAGCTCATCCTGCGTCACCAGCACGCCTCCACCTATCACTGACGGCGGGCCTGCAATACAGGTGACAGGGGTTTGTTGTATTATAACTGACTGGTTTGGCTGTTTTCTATGTTATAATCAAGATCAATATAATGTTTCCTTTATAAAAAGCTCTTTAATAACTCAAATAGCATTTTCATTTTAAAAGACAAGAATATCTTAAACTGTACTGATAGGAAAGTGAAAACTATAGTTTTGGTAGTTAAAAATAAAATAAAAATCTCAACAAAAAAACAATGCAATCATGCAGATCAATAAAATCGTTGTTTAATTATTGGCATGCTCTGTTAATCAATATGTAACTATGAAAAATATAACATAACACATAAACTGATAACTAGCTTTCCTACAAGGTTCTCTGTAACTCCTCAGATGCTCTTTCGCCTTTGCCTTGCATTTAACCTTTGAACTGCTCTTTGACCCATGACCTGATTCTGAGGTCTCACCCTTTTTTGACCTAGTGTACTTAGAGACCTGAGCTTTTCTTCTTGACCTTGCATATGACCTTCGCTTTTCACATAAGCTTTCAGCTTCTGACTCCTTGAGTGAACTTTGACCTTGACCTTCACATTCAAACATGGGAATCAAGTGCTGGTATTTGTCAATGTCAATGTCAAGTCTGAGTACAGGCATTGGACCATAACGGCTCTTGACTGGTAGCGCCCATCTACTATGAAGCATTGTTAAATTGTCTGTGTCCTTGACATTGTTGTAAAGATCAATGGGAAAGGTCAAGTCTGGTTTGGGGTGAAACAATCGTTTACAGTCGTCAATAAAGTCTCTTATTTTGGCATGCAAAGAGTAAGGTTTAAGTTCAAGGGTCCCTGTTTTGGAAAGAAAAACAAAAGCCATTTAAATTATATTCTCATGTGTTTTTTCTGTCCTTCACAATTACATGTATTTATGATCTCTCATTCTACCTAATGCTTTTACAATGTACAGTTACAAATATTTGCAAACATTAAACTGTATATACCATTGAATTTTTTGAAAATTACAGAACAGTTATGTTCTTCACAAGTCCATGTACATGATTGTTAATTAACCATCCTTCTAAACCTAATCATGCTCATCTTTTCAAGTCACTTAAACACAAGCTCAACAATAGAACTTCATAGAAGTAAACTTAAGCTGACATTTCTTAGCAACACGAGACAAAAATATGTCTTTAAAATCACATAAATATAAAACAAGAAACGGAAAAAAGAAACATCAGTCTGGAAAAATGCAGACATCTCAACAGAATAACAGAAAATAGGGATAGGGTAAAACAGACATAAGAGATTGTGACACAGAAGAAATAAGTGTCAGCTATGGAAACAAAACAGCAATCCTTATAACAGATTAAACAAGTGCTTAATGCTTGCTATGATGTCAATTCATTGTTTACCCGAAAATTCTTATAATTATTACACTAGGATGACAAGTCATGCTGAAAGAGGTTGGTAATAAGAGGACTTACGTGTATCATCGATTGGCTCTAGGTCCCAGGGACTGAGAAACTCTCTCTCGGCATTGTCCCATCTGTCAACAATGAACATGGCATGTGAATTAGCACAAACCATACCATTAACCAGCTAATTCATATAAAGAATTGAGCCAAATGTCATGGATAAGTTTATATTCGCAAAATTGTTAGAAATCATTCAGTCCTAATTTATATTTTGTTCATCCACTGAAATAGTATTATCTCTACTACTCCACGAATTTTAAAGACGCTAGGTCTGTATCTTTTATACCCTTATAATTGGTCACAAATCTTGCAATGTGCTAAGTATACTAAATAAATTAACATTGCAAAAGGAATTGCAAAGCGGATGCGTTACCACTGCACCACCAAGTCAACTGAGAGTATCGATTGTAGTCAATCTATTTAACTGTTTCAACGCAATGGGTCGAAATGTAAATTAACAAAGCCGACTTTGCGAGCCACAGATTTCAACAACTTTATTTTTTCTGTAATATTTTTACATGCATGAATAACAGTATTTTGCAGTATCTCATATTTACTGGATTATGTTTCACTGCTTAAATATGGTTAAAATGTAAGATGTAAACAAATCTGACCTAAAAGATACAGGCATAGTATCTTGATAAGCTTTTAACAAAAAGTTTCTTAACTAGAGTGTATTTACCTTGTAATGCACATAGCAAAGTATTCTGTGAAATGCCTGTAAGAATGTAGTGCATTTTGTACCTGACTTTGAAGCACTGGAAGAGACTGTCTGGATACTCGGGTGTGAAGGGCACCTGCTCCTCAATAATCCCCATCCACCAGGAGTCGTCAATCATCGACCGGAAACGACTACCTGCGGCCGATAGAAAGGGCAGGTTAGATACTTGACCACAGAACACAAATGTCACTTCTGTAATACTGTGAAATCATTTTACATGTATTTTGTGGGAACAAAATTTCGTTGATTAAAGACATTGGACATGTTGGTGGACACTTGAATTTGTGGATTTCAAATTATATGCAACATTACTAAACTTCAAATAAGTATTTGGGATCTTAAATTTGTGGATTGCCCTACCCACGAAAACACGAAATTAAATGTCCAAAGAATATAAATGATTTCACAGTTTATGTTATTAGAACTAGGACTTGAATGGTAAAAGGGACATGTATACAACATTGACATATAACCAGTGTGTAGACCACTTGTATTTATACTTCAACTAATACATGCAAAAAAGAAAAAGACCCAACAAATTGCCAAGCATTTTAAAGTTGAATAATAATAAAAAGACCATTATACATGTTGAATAACTTAGACAGATACAGTCACACAGTATGGATTTCTACTGAAAATATGAATTTAACAATCTAACTACTAATAAATCCTAAAGGTGACTTAGGTCACATTATGTATGGTCCCATTATAGCAGCATATGTCAACTAAATAAACAAGTGTACCTGTGGCCCATTTCCTCTCCATGGCGATGTCGTAGTTCTGCTTGAGCACCAGGAAGTCCACCACATCGGGCATGTCGTGGTACCTACAACACAGATATGCATATCAAGTATTCAAAATGTGGAAAATTTATATGTTCTATCAAAATTAAATGAAGAAAAACAACAGATGCTTAGCTATTCAACTTCTCAGTATCAATGGAAAAATCTAAGCAAACCAACATCAACTTCCAAAGCAAAATGTTTTTTATGTGTGATTACAATAATGTTAAAATTTTAAAATTTTGAATCATACAAGCAAACTTCGGCTACTTTTTAATGATGCTTTCCATACAGTGCCCACCAAAAGTCTGGAGACAACATATTATTGTCCTATTACCTTACATTACAAAACCATGTCCTATGAAATGTAAAAATTCCTATATGCATGTTCAAACAAGTAAGTTAAGTTTAGGTTTCCATTGTCATGAATAGGCAAATTTAGTAATTTTATAAAGGATTTTCAATTTAACAAAGGGGAGTGAATCACAGGCTCTTGAGAAAGTGTGGTTATTTTCAGGGCCATAACACCCAATGTTAATTTTGTCGCATCATTTTTCTCTCTGAAATTTCAGAAACATTAGGCATGAAATAAATTGTAACAATACATTTACAGGTCTGTTGTCCATTTATGTATAATTTTACAGTATGTAAAAATCAGTTACATCATTTTGTGGTGAATGGTGAGAAAAATAAAATGTCATACACCATTGAAATAAACAGTTTCTTTTACTCTGTTTCCAGACTTTTGGTGGGCACTGTATACTAGTTCCTGGTGCTTACTTAATATTGAACGATCCTCCTGTGTTCTTCAGTGTAGCCGGGTCTATAAAGAAGAGCTTGAGGCAACACAGTCGGGTGCCAGACTTGAGCACGTTGTAGCGGATACCTCCGATCCTCACCAGCTCCTGCTCCTAGAGGGAGGCACAGAATTGTCAATACTGATTCTCTGAGTGATGTTGAAATTCAGCTTTGTAAGATGTGAATATATCTTCAAATATTATCAAATTGAGAGCATTATTAAATCAAACATATTTTTATAGGGTCTTGCTTTGAAAAAGGATAA